>Ga0194131_10002375_pt1 | contig 30910 bp, 32 predicted proteins | sample TA2KigO120mmetaG_FD_148631 | JGI IMG/M metagenome (GOLD analysis project Ga0194131, IMG submission 148631) | Freshwater microbial communities from Lake Tanganyika, Tanzania - TA2015053 Kigoma Offshore 120m | ecosystem: Environmental > Aquatic > Freshwater > Lake | place: Tanzania: Lake...
GCCGGGTCGATAGAGTTTGCAGACCGACGCAGCCAGCCGCGCCAGATGGGCGTCAGGCGGTACGTCTTCGCATCGTCGGGCCGCGATAATCAACGCCGCTTCGATCTCCGGTTGCTCCATGCCCTTCGCGCGGAGCGACGACGCTAGGGCGTGTAAAGTACGATGCTGCACGCCTTTCTTGATCGTGTTCGGTATCGTAAGCGGCCCGCTTGTCTCTGGCTTCTGAGCCAGCGCCGCGACGATCTCCGGCGGCGCGTCTGCGCATGGACCATCTGGAACGAGTCCGTCGCAGTCCAGCCAGGTATACGTAGTACCAGACGGATGTACCGACGGCGGCGCAACGATGTACCCGCCGATGCCGCGCACGTCCACGCCTTCGGCCAACAAGCCAGCGCTGTTGCCGATCACGTAGCCGGTAGGCATCCGATAGAGCACGTGCCGCCCGCCGCGCCCGGTGACGGCTTCGTGAGTCGCCGGCAGCTGCTCGGCCTCATACCACGCCATGCCAGCCGGGTCGATGTCGATGGCGAAGAACTCGTAGCCTGTAGCGAGGCCGATGTTTGCATTGGGGAACTTCGTCCACCACTCTTTTATCTGCGTGGCGTCGGTCGTGGCGTCCTTGCAGCCGTGCTTGCTGGCTGGTGTTTTATCGCGGGCGCGGAGCGGGTGAACGCGCCAGCCGCGGGCGGCGTAGGCTAGGGCCGCATCGAGCATGGTGGTTGTCGGCAGAACTGCCGCCGCCGCGCGGCGCGCGCGTTTCCTGAAAGTCTTCGAGTTTGGATCGCTCGCCGGTAAACGCCGCGCATTATTGCTCAGTTCCGGCGGGATCGAATCATGTGATGTCATTGTTCTGCGCTCCCAGTGTGTGGTCCGCGACGGAGAGGGAACTCAACGGCGCATCATCTCCGCGCGCTTGGGGTCTTCCAATGCGCTGCGAGTACTTGGGCAAGAGGTGCCGCAAGTTTCGAGCCACTTTTGGAATGCGGCGCGCGGGATCAATAGACGTTTGCCGCAACGGATCACGGGTAGCTCGCCGTCACGCGCCATCTGGTAGCGGCGTGATCGGCTCACGGGTAGCGGAACGGTTTCGGGCGTGAAAAAAAGGTCAGTTGCTTTCACTTGTAGCTCCTGTACTTTTAGTGCATGCACTGTACGTGCATGTTTCTCTCGAGAGTAATATGCACTGACGGTGCATGTCAATCGCGTTCATGTTATATTTTGATCGTGCCCCAAAAAAACAAGGTCGCTCAGGCCATGCGGGAACTGAGAAGCGCGTTAGGGTTCAACAGCCAGCAGGCGTTCGCGCAACATCTCGGCATTGCAATTCGAACCGTCGCACATTACGAGAACGACAGGCCTCCACGCGGCGCGGCCTTAATACCGTTTCAACAACTCGCAATCAAAGTTGATCGTCCTGAACTCGCTAATGTTTTTTGGGAAGCGGTGTTTCAAGAACTCGGACAGTCTGCCCGAAATACGGTAATCGCCTCTCGGCGCGTCAGGAAAGCGATTGACTCTTTGCAGAACGTAGTCAGTGCGGACCATGCGCTGATTCCGCAACTCTCACCGATCATTGCGCACTTAAACGTCGCGCTGAACCGACTGCACGAAATCAATCCACCAGAGGGACTCTCCAAATGATCTCCCGCATCGACCGCCGCCCGCGAAAGAACGGCAAGGTTAGCTGGCGCGTGCGCGTCTGGAAGGGCCGCGACGAGTCCGGGAAGGGTGTTTTTGACTCGCACACCTTCGACGCGAAGGCCAAAGCGGAAGACTTTCTCAAGACGCTGAATGCCGACGAACCGGCAGGCGGCGCGGTGAGCTTTCGGTCCTACGTCGCGCAATGGCTGAACGTCATCGAAGCCACTCGCACCTACAACACATGGCGCAGGTACACGATGTCGATGAAGCCGATCCTCGCGGAGCTCGGCGCGGTACGGTTGGACAAGTTGACCGCCGCCGCGCTTGAAGGCGTCTACGTCGATCTGTACAAGACGCTGAGCGCGCGGACGGTGTTGGAGATCCACGGCGCGGTGAGGGCGGCGCTGAATCGCGCAGTCAAACAAAAGATCCTCCGCTTCAATCCCGCGCTCGGGTGTTCGCTGCGCCCGTCCGATACCGCCGAAGCGAAGGTCATCTCGACCGTCGAGATCGAAGCGCTGGAAGCCGCTAGTAACGATTCGTGGGTAGGTATTGCCGTACGCCTTGCCGCCGATCTTGGTTGCCGCCGTGGTGAGCTTGCCGGTTTGCGATGGCAGGATCTCGACCGGGAAGGGAAGTTGCTCATCTGGCAATCGGTCTTCGAACGCGACGACGGGACGGTTGGCGTCAAACCGACGAAAACACGCTCTCAGAGGCGCGTAGCGATGTCGAAGGGGACGCTGGCATACTTGGAGGTCTACCGCGAGCGCCAAGCGCGGGACGCCGCGCTGATCGGCGATGCCTACCGCCGCGATCTCAATCTGATTTTCGCCAGGCCCGATGGCGACTACGTGCGGCCCGACTATCTATCGAAGGTCGTTTGCCAGATCGCGGACAAGGCGGGGTTTGTCGGTATCGGCCTTCATAGCCTTCGTCACTCGCACGCGAGCCTGATGCTGAGCGCTGGCGCGCCGCTCGCGGCAGTCTCGAAGCGCCTCGGCCATCGGGACAGCTACACCACGGCGAAGATCTACCAGCACGCGCTGCCGTCCGATGAAGCGAAGTTGGCCGATATCTGGGAGACGGTTCGGGGCCGCGAAAAGCCGGTCAAAATGGTCAAAAATGGTCAACGAACCCCCAAACGCACTGGTAGCAGCCGTCAGAACGCGTAGCAGGTGGAACGTAATATCAGCAACTTGCACGCGCTAGAATAGCCTGAGCGGACGGGAGAACAGTTCGAATCTCACTCTCTCCGCCAGATTTTATCGGGGGTCCTCTATGCGGCTCTTCTTGTTCTGCGTGGCTGCGTTGGCGCAGCCGAAGGTTGTCGATCCGGGCGGGCCGATGAAGGCGCCGTCGGATGCGGTGGTGTTGTTCGACGGCAAGTCGGCCGAGGCTTGGACGCACACCGATGGGCGCGCGGCGGAATGGACGGTTGAAGACGGCGTGCTGGTGTGCAAGAGCGGCTCGCGCGATATTCAGTCGCGGGAGAAGTTTGGCAGCGCGCAGATCCATCTCGAGTTTGCGACGCCGGATATGCCTACCGTGAAAGGCCAGGCGAAGGGGAATAGCGGCGTGTTCCTGCAAGGGCGCTACGAGGTGCAGGTGCTCGACTCGTTTGAGAATCCGACATATCGGGCGGGGTCGGCGGGGTCGGTGTATGGACAACACGATCCGCTTGTGAATGTGTCACGAAAGCCGGGCGAGTGGCAGAGCTACGATGTCGTGTTTCACGCACCGGTGTGCGCGGCCGATGGGAAAGTGGAGCGGCCGGCGACGATGACGTTGCTGCATAACGGCGTGGTGATTCAGGATCACGCGCGGATCGTCAAACCGACGCCGGGCGACGACGGCACTTCCGTTTGTACGCCGGGGCCGCTGCGGCTGCAGGATCACTTTCATCCGGACGTGAAGGACACGCGGTTGTTGTTCCGGAATATTTGGGTGCGGGTGCCTTAGCTGGCCGAGTTGACCGGTTAAGCTCGGCGTGTGCGGACCCAAGCGCCGAGAGTTCCGAAACCCGCAAGTGTAATTAGCCAGGCCGACGGTTCGGGCACATCCTCCGCGGCTACTGTTAGGGCGGCAAATTGAAAGCCTTGCGTGCCCAGACTGAACAAAGGCTCGGTGGCGGGCCACCGAGCGAGTAGTTGTAAAGCGTTGCTTCGCCTTGGGAATTCGATGCGATGAGATAGAACAACGCGCCGGCGGGATCAAACGCGACGCCGCCATAGAAGCCGCCGCCAAGAGGGACATTGGTGGTTTCGGCGCCTGTGGCGGCGTCGAGACCGAGAAGCCGGGAGTTTCCTTCCGAATCGTTGAGAACGAGATAGAGCGTGGAGGAGGCGGTATCAACAGCGAGTCCCGAGGCGAGTTCTCCGCCGCCCGAGGCCAAAGTGCTGGGGGTGACGATTTTCCAATTGCCGTTTGAATAGTTCTCAACCCAATATCCGAGGATGTTAGCGAAGTCGATGAAAATGCCGCCGGGTTGGAACGTTCCGAGCGCCAGGCCAAAGGAAACGATCCCAGAAGTATCGTATTGGGCGATTCCGGTCAGGCCATTGGAGTCGGTCGCGAAGCCGCCAAAACCGGTAGCAGTGAATGCTTGTATTCCACCGGCAAAACTGGTCGCGCCGTCTCCGATTGTCGTGACCGTAACAACCGAAGCGGTGTTGGTATCGATGCGCACGAGTTGATTGGGAACGCCGGAAGGATCGGCGCCGATGGTGTAGAGAATCGGGCCGGCGCAGCCGATGGCGGCTGTCGCGGCGAACAGAAGTAGTTTCATGGTCGTGATTCCTACTACGGGGCGACGTAGCCGAAGGCGTAGAGTACGCAACTGGAAGCTGTGAAGCCGGCCTGCTGGCGGATAATGCGGGGATTCATTGAGACGAAGGGAGAGGCGCCAGCGCCCGACGGTCTGGCGATCAGGCGCAAGGGCTCTCGCGACGCACCCTGAAAGACGATATCGGTCACGATCGCGACACCGAGCATGCCGCCAATGGGATCGGAAAGGCCGACGTTGTTTGAGGCCCACCAGAGCGAGTTGCCGTTGGCGCGGAAGCGATCGGTCGAACTGTTGGATCGGCAGATGGTTTCGAGGCTGGTTACGACGATGGGCTTGAGCCCGGCAAATTGTGCGTTGCACGTGCCGGCCACTTCCTGGCCGGAGTTCGTTCCGAAGTCGACGGTGCAGGTGGCGGTTACCAGGGCGCGGTCGGGATTCTCGACGTCGCGCACGGGGGATGAAAATGTTTGAGCCCAGGTAATGGTGACGCCCGCGAGCAATACAGCAATGAATATGATTTTCACGTTTCCTCCAAGAGTTCCGGAACGGGGCCGGTCACGTCATGATGCGGGAATACGCACGAAAATCAGCCTTAAATCGTGGTTACTGACGGTTACTGACGCTGCTATCCGAGCATTTCGCCGAAGAAGCGAAGGGATTCGGGGGCGTCGTTCACCATCTTGCCGTTGGGGGCTTCGATGGAGATGCCGCCGCGGTAGCCGATCTCTCGCACGACTTCGAAGAAGCGTTTGTAATAGGGATCGCTGTCGGTGCGCGTGGGCCAGACGCGGCCGGCGGGGTTGGCCATATGGAGATGCACGATGTGCTTCTGCGCTTTGTAGAGCACGTCGGGGGTGTCGTTTTCGTGGCGTAGATGGAAGTAATCGACGACGATGCGGACGTTGGGATGTGCGGTGTCGTCGGCGAGTTGCGCGGCTTCGGCGACTTTGTTGACGACGTTGGTTTCGGCGCGGCGGAGGTGTTCGATTGCGATGGTGATGTTGTGCGGTTTGGCGATGTCGCCGGCTTTGCGGAGGAACGCGCAGAGCTGATCCCAGGCCTTGGCACGCGGGAAGCCCTCGGGGATGTTGCGCGCGCCGCCGCTGCCGAATACGATGACCTTGGCGCCGAGCGCGGCGCAGCGCGCGGTGGTGGTGACGAGGTATTGATCGAGGTCGGGGCTCGGGTTGGGGCCGACGAGCACGCCTCGGCGGATAAAGCTGCGGAAGGCGTGACAGCGGATGGGCGAGGCTTCGACTTGGGCCTTAAAGGCCTCGAAGCGTTCGGGCGGCATCGCGGCGACTTCGACGGCTTCGGGTTCGAAGTAGTCGAAGCCGAACTTGACCGCGGTTGGGAAACTGGCGGTGGGTTCGCATACGCCGAGTTGGATCGGGCCGGGCCGCGCGTGCGCGGCGAGGGCGGCGAGAATGGCTCGGCGGGCGGGCTGCATTAGACCAGCGGCTTGGTGCTGACGGCGGGCGAGGACTCGCGCACCTTAACGATTTCGGTGTCGAAGGCCTGCCACTGCGCGGCCATCTTGGCGGCGCGCGCGGGTTGGTCCTTGATGATGTTGTGCTGTTCGGAGCGATCGCGGCGCATGTCGTACATCTCCCAGGGGCCGTCCTTGCTGGCGGCGACAATTTTGTAATCGCCTTGGCGGAGCGCGCGGTTGTTGGAGTGGTTGAAGTAGAGGAAGTCGTGGCCGATGGGTTGATCCTTGGCGAAGGCGGGAGCGATGGAACGGCCGGGCATGGGCGGCGCGCCTTCGATGGCGGGTTTGCCGCCGGCTAGGTCGATCATCGTCGGCACGATGTCGATCAAGTGGCCGGGCGTGTGGCGAATCTTGCCTGCGTCCTTGATACCGTTGGGCCAATGCACAATACAGGGCGACGAGATGCCGCCTTCGTGCACCCAGCTCTTGTGCAGACGGAAGGGGCCGTTCGATGAACTGGCCCAGCCGGGGCCGAGGCAGAGATGCGAGTAGCCGGAGCCGGGCGCGGCGGCGGGGTCGTGGCCGTCGTTGCGAATGAGTTGTTCGGAACTGGCGCCGTTATCGCTGACGAAAATGATGACGGTGTCGCGGTAGGCGTCCATCTGTTTGAGCTTGTTGACGACGCGCGCGAGTTCGGTGTCCATGCGCGTGATCATGGCGGCGTGGATGGCCATCTTCATGCGCTGGAACTTCTTCTGCTCGCCGGTGAGCGACGACCACGGCACGGCGTTATACACTTCGCCGGGGCCGAACTTTTCGGCTTGTAGTTTGTAGTCGGTGTTCCAAGCCGGGCGCATTTCGGATTCGAGCGGCGCCATGGTGCAGTTGACCAGGCCGGCCTTTTTCATGCGCGAGAAGCGGCGCTCGCGGGCGGCGTCCCAGCCGTCGGCGAACTTGTCCTTGTACATGTCGATGTCGGCCTGCAGCGCGTGCAGCGGGAAGTGCGGCGCGGTGAAGGCGAGGTACATGTAGAAGGGGTCGCGCTTATCATGGCCGTCGAGGAACTTGACGGCGTGGTCGGCGATGGCGATGGTGCCGTAGAAGCCGTCCGCGGGCTTGGGTTGCGGCAGGGCAACGTCGTCGAGGAGATGGCGGCGCGGCCAGAAGAAGCGATCTTGATCGAGCAGGGCATAGGAACGATCGAAACCGGCGCTGGCGACGGGCTTGAATTTGATGTGCCACTTGCCGGAGTGATAGGACTTGTAGCCGAGCGGCTTCAAATGTTCGGGCGCGAATTTGGTGTAGGACGGGATGCGGCCGTGCGTCATCACGTCGGCGCAGTTTTGCTGAGCGTAGTAGCCGGTGGTGATGCAGTTGCGCGACGGGCCGCAGCGGGCTGTCGAATAGAACTGGCTGAAGCGGAGGCCGTTGGCGGCGAGGCCGTCGAGAGTTGGCGTGGCGATGTCGCCGCCGTAGCAGCCGGCGTCGGAGAAGCCCATGTCGTCGGCGAGGACGATGAGGAAGTTGGGCTTTTTGCGCGCGGGTTGGCCTGCGGCGAGGGCGGTGGAGAGGAAGCTGCGGCGAGAGAGCATGAAACTCCATATACTATCCCAATGAGAAAGTTGGTGGCGTTTGCCGATAAGTGGGCGCGGAAGCTGCACATCTATGCGAGCTTGCTGACGTTTTCGGCGATGATGCTGTTTGGCGTTGTCGGCGTGATCGCGACGTTGGAGCCGAAGCCGGTGGAGCGGGAGCGGCCGGCGATTGCTCGTTCCACGTCTGCGTTTAAAGCGCCGGCGGGATTGGACGACGCGGCGCTGGGCGCGGCGATTCGCGAGCATCTGCGGTTAGAGATGAAACATCCGCTGATCAAGGCGTGGATTCGCAAGGACGCCACCGGACGGCCGCAGTACGATTTCAACGGGCCGAATGGGTTACATCGTGTGACCTACGACGATGCCTCAGGTCTGTTGGAGATCGACCAGCAGCGAACATCGATGGCGGCGTTTCTGACGCGCATCCATGAGTACACGTCGCGGGTGCGCATGGACGATTGGCGGGTGAAGGCGTTCGGCGCCTACATCGAGTTTTCGATTTGGGCGTTTGTGCTGATGATCCTCACATCGCTGTGGCTATGGCTTTACGGGCGGTGGAAGGACAAGGGCGCGTTTGCGGCGCTGTTGATTGGCGGCGGCGCGACAGTTTGGCTGTGGGTTGCGCTGAGGTACTGAGATTATGTGGAAACTCATTCGAGACTTGCATCTTTGGTCGGGCGTGCAGATCGCCCAGCCGCGATGGTTCCACCCGCAGCCGTCGTCGACCGATTCCGTGACGTTGTTGCCGGCGGGGCTGTCGGCGCGACAGGTTGCCGATCACTTGCGCTCGGAACGCAAGACGCTGGGCGATTTGAATCAACTACGCGAAGCATCGGGCGTGATTCAATTTCGGCTTGCCAGCGTGGGGCGGATCACCGATGTGCGCTACGAAGCCGCCGATGGGAAGACGACGCTCAAGACCAACTTGATGAGCACGTCGCAGATGATCAATCGTATGCATTTCATTTCGGGTATGTGGCACGAGACGCGCGAGATTAACTGGATGGGTTTGTTGGCGGGGCTTGTATCTCTGGCGCTGGTCGTGATGGGCGTTACGGGAATTCTTCTTTGGTTCCGGATGAAAAACGAGCGCTTGTTTGGGAGCGTGTTGATTGCGGTGACACTACTTTGGGGGCTTGGTCTTATGGTGGCCATGCGCGTGGCATGATTATCTCGTTATTACTTGCGGCGGCGTTGCCAGGTACGGCGGAACTTACGCGGTCCGGCGATCTTTCCTTGCAGATGGTGCACGGGATTGATTCGTACTTGGCGCGGCAGTTAGCGGCGGCGCGAGGGCCCGTCGGGACTCGGGAGCGATTCCGGCATATTATTGGTCTGCGTGACCGGCGGGTTTCGCCGGTTGCATTGGAGAGGCGCGGGCTGTTGGCGTCGACGGCGGCGCATTCCATTTACGAGGTGCGATGGCCGGTGTTTGAGGGCGTCGATGGTGAGGGCTTGCTTATTGAGCCGTCATCAAAAGTTGTGTCGAACATGGTCGTGTTGCCGGACGCGGATCAGACGCCGGAGCAGGTGGCGGAGGCTTTTGCTCGCGATGGGGTGCGGGTGTTGATTCCGGTGTTGATCGACCGGAAAGATACGTGGTCCGGTAATCCGGAAATTGGACGGATAACAAATCAGCCGCATCGCGAATATATCTACCGGATGGCGTTTCAGGCGGGGCGGCACATTATTGGTTACGAAGTGCAGAAAGTGCTGGCGGCGGTGGATTGGTTTGGGACGTCGCTGCCGTTGGCGGTATCGGGATTCGGCGAAGGCGGACTTATCGCACTGTACGCCGGCGTGGTCGATGAACGTATCGGAACAGTAACTGTCAGCGGATATTTTCGGGATCGGCGGCGTCTGTTTCGGGAGCCGATTTATCGGAATGTCTGGGGCCTGCTGCCTTCGTTTGGCGACGCGGAGTTGGCGCGGCTGATTCATCCGCGAAAGTTGATTATCGAAGCGCGGGCGCATCCGGCCGTTGCAGGCCCGCCGGCCGAGCAGCGTGGACGCGCGGGCGCGGCGCCGGGGTTGATCGACACACCTTCGTTGGAGGAGGTGCGCGGGGAATTGGCGCGGGCGGGTGCTGTGAACGCGGTGTTAGTGGAGAACCCTCCGTCGATAACGGCGGCGGCTTCTTTGCCGGCGGCCGGGCCGGAGCGGATGGAGCGGCAGTTCCGGCAGTTGGTCCGGTATACACAGGCGGTGGTGCGATCTTCCGAAAAGGAACGGAAGAAATATTGGGCGAACGCGGACTTATCGAGCGAGGCGCGGTGGGCGGCGACGAGGGCCTATTATGACGAACAGTTTTCCGCGGAGCTGCTGGGTAAGTTGCCGGTTGCGGCGGGGCCGCTGCGTGTGGAGACGCGGAAGATCTACGACACCCAGTTGTTCGAGGGCTGGGAGGTCTATCAACCTGTACTCGATGAAGTGTTCTCGTATGGTGTGTTACTCGTCCCACGCGGATTAAAGGCGGGCGAGCGGCGGCCGCTGGTGATCGCGCAGCACGGACTGGAAGGGCGGCCGCAGGAGATCGTCGCGCCGACGCAGCCAGGCCAGATGTTGACCTATCAGCGTTTCGCGGCGCGGTTGGCCGAGCGTGGGTTCATCGTCTATGCGCCCCAGAATCCTTATATTCATGGCGGACTGTTTCGGGAGTTGTCGCGCAAGGGCGATCCGCTGGGTTTGAATCTGTTCGCGTTTGTGCGGGCGCAGTATGCGCGATCGCTCGATTGGCTGGAGGCGCTGGCGTTTGTGGACAAAGACCGGATCGGATTTTACGGATTGTCGTATGGCGGATATACCGCGATGCGGATTCCGCCGATGGAGCCGCGGATCAAGGCCGTTATTTGCTCAGGGAATTTCAATGAGTGGTCATGGAAGGTAACTTCCGACGAAGCCACTTACTCGTATCAATTTACTCGGGAGTATGAGATCGGCGAATTTAATCAGACCAATACTTTCGGCCATGCGGAGATGGCGGCATTAATCGCACCGCGGCCGTTTTTTGTCGAGCGAGGGCACGACGACGGCGTCGGCATCGACGAGTGGGTCTCCTACGAATTCGCCAAAGTGCGGCGAATGTACGCCAAGATGGGGCGCGCCGAAGCGGCGGAGATCGAGTACTTCAACGGCGTCCATCAGATATGGGGAAACGGCGCGTTTTCGTTTCTTCATCGATGGCTGCGCTGGCCGTAGGCACATGATCATGTTCATGAAAGTCGGAAAGGACTGAGCCACCGGGCAGGATCATCAGAACATGATGAAGCGATATCGCGTGGACAACGAAGATGCTGAAGTAACTCAGGCCGCTTCCCGGACGAAGCGGTTTAAGCGTCCAAGGGCGCGGCGGGCGTTGCGGCGGACTTTTTCGGATGGGTCGGAGGTCATTTCCTGCAGGCGGGTTGCGCCGCCGTGCCAGCTTATGCGGCCGATGACCCAGGCGGCGGTGGCGCGAAAGGGCTCGTCTTCGTGGCGAGTCATCGACAGGACGGCGTCGCGGGCCTCTTGATCGCCGAGCCGGAATAGGCCGACCAGGGCGTTGCCGGCGAGTCGATTGTGCGGTTCGGCGGCGGCGGTGATGAAGATGGCGCGGAGAGAATCGGACGGCACGACGCGCCAGAGCGCCTCGACAAGATCGGCGGCGTCGCGTCCGGAGTTCCCGTGAATAAAAGGCTCGGCCCAAGAGAGATCGGCGGTTATCGCTTCGTAGAGTTTGCGCGTCTTGGTGCGAATGTCCGCGTTTGACGACGGGATTACTTTGTCGAGGAGTTGCACGAGGCGATCCAGCGGCGTCACCCGGCGCATGAGTTCGAGCATGCGATCGGCCGAGGCCGGCGGCGGGGGCGGTTCGGCTTGAAGGGCCAAGGCAAAGCGTTCGGGAACGCGGCGGCCTTCCGCCATCAGCGAGCGGACGTGTAGCTCCGCTTCTTCGAGGGGGTATTCACGTGGATCGCCCAGCCGAGCGATCAAGGAAGCTGGATTGAGCATAGGTGCCTACTGCATTTATCGGCTCCAACGAAGCGGCCTTTAATCTTTCTGATACTCTGACAGATTCGATGGCAGAAACCTCAATACTCACGTGGCTGGCGTTGTGCAGCGCGGCGTTTCTTGCCGGTGCGGTGAATGCAGTCGCGGGCGGTGGAACGCTGTTGACGTTTCCGAGTTTGCTGGCCGTGGTCTCTCCGGTGGCGGCGAACGCGACGAGCACCTTCTCTCTGTTTCCCGGTTCGCTGGCATCCGGGCTGGGATACCGGCAAGAGTTGGCGCTGTGCCGCAAGCATCTGATTCGATTGCTGCCGCCGAGTTTGGCCGGCGGGTTGTTGGGCGCGCTGCTGGTGACCCGCTTGCCGGAGAAAGTCTTCGCGAGTGCGATTCCGTGGTTGCTGATCACGGCGTCGACGTTAATGGCGGTACAGCAGCCGTTGTCGCGTTGGATCGGCGCGCATCCCCATGACGAGCCGTCGCGGAAAACGCTGATTGCCATTGTCTGCTTTCAATTTCTGGTGGGCGTATACGGCGGCTACTTCGGCGCGGGGATCGGCATCCTGATGCTGAGTTCGCTCGCGTTTGTCGGCATTCCGGATATTCACCAGATGAACGCGGTGAAGTCGATCTTAGCCGCGGCGATGAATGGGACGTCGCTGGTGATTTTTCTGCTGTCCGGGGCGATCGTGTGGAAGTATGCGATCGCGATGGCGGTGACGGGCAGCGTGGGGGGCTATGTGGGCGCGCGTGTGGCGCGGAAATTCAAGCCGATCGCAATCCGTGCGATTGTGATCCTGATCGGCTTTGGCGTGGCGATCTACTCGTGGATGCGTTAGGGGCGAGGCAGGTCGACGCCGAGTCTTTTCATCTCTTCGGCGTAGTAGCGGCGGACGAGTAAGTCGTGCTCTTCGCTGCCTTCGAGGATCTCGCGCTTCTGCGAACTGATCTTGGCGCGCGCGGCTTTATCGATCTTGTCCTCGGCGAGCAGGAACTCGGTGATCGTCTTGACGATGGCGAGACGAATGTCGTTGTCCGGACGCTTCAGCCGAAAGTCGCGGCCCTTGCGCATGGCCGTGAGCAGCTTGTGCGAGATGTCGGTAATCTTGTCCCGCGAGAGCTTCATGCCGTCGCCGGAGTCGCGGCCGGACGCGCGGACGATCTTGCGTTCGGCGATCAACTGGTTTTTCACCTTGCGGAACATGTCGGCGAAGCTGACCTGTTCGCGGCGCATGTAATCGCTGTATTGCGAGAGGATTTCGCGCACTTCGTCGTTAAGATCGTCTTCGACGGAAAGCTCGTCGATGACGACTTGATTGAGCGTCTCGGCGGCCGAGGCGAGGTTGGAAATTTCAACGAATGCCGGCGTCAAGCCGGCGGCAAGTTTTTTGGCTAGGTGAGCGACCACCTCTTTTTGCAGAAGCATCGTGAGATTTGAGTCTATCGGCGTATGGATCGATGTGTCAACGTGTTATACTGACAAGTTAATGCAACTCGCGCGCCACTCCCGGCTCCACCATACCCATCGCCACGCGGCGAATGGCTGGGCCATCGGTTAGAACTGCTCGCTGAGCTCGAGTGCATTTGACCTTACCCCGGCCCGCCGACACCACAGCGGGCTTTTCGTTTTCACCTCTCTACTTCACACAACAATGGATCTCGATTTCAAGAAAAGCGACGGCCTGATTACCGCCGTCATTCAGGACCACACATCCGGCCGGGTGCTGATGGTCGGCTACATGAACGAAGAATCGTTCCACCTTACGGTTGAACGCGGCTACGCGATCTTCTGGAGTCGCTCGCGGCAGAAGCTATGGCTGAAGGGAGAATCGAGCGGCCACAAGCTGCTGGTCAAATCCATTCAAACCGATTGCGACAAGGACGCCGTGCTGATTCAGGTCGAGGCTGTCGGCCCGGGCGTGTGTCACGAGGGTTATGAAAGCTGCTTTTTCCGCACGCTCAATGGCTGGGAGTGGCAGGTCACCGAAGCGCAAACTTACGATCCGTCGAAGGTCTACAGTCACTAATGTCCACTACACGAAAATTGAAACTCGGCATTCCCAAGGGCAGCTTGGAGAACGCCACCATCGACCTTTTTAAGAAGGCCGGATTCAACATCAACGCATCGAGCCGCTCGTACTTCCCCTCATGCGACGACCCCGAGCTGGAGTGCATGCTGATCCGCGCGCAGGAGATGGCGCGCTACGTCGACGACGGTGTTCTCGACGCGGGATTGACCGGCTTTGACTGGATCCAGGAGTCGGGCGCCGATGTCGTAAAGATCGCCGATCTGGTCTATTCGAAGGCGAGCTTTGGCAAGGTGCGCTGGGTGCTGGCGGTGCCGGAGGGGTCGCCGGTGCAGACGGTAAAAGACCTGGAAGGCAAGATCATCGCAACGGAGTTGGTCGAGGCGACGCGCAAGTATCTGGCCGCGAATGGCGTGACCGCGAAGGTCGAATTTTCGTGGGGCGCGACGGAAGTGAAGCCGCCGCATTTGGCCGATGCGATCGTTGAGGTGACCGAGACTGGGTCGTCGCTGCGCGCGAACAAGCTGCGGATTGTCGAGGAGCTGTTCAGTTCGAATACGCAGTTGATCGCCAATAAAAACGCCGCCGACGACGAGTGGAAGGCGCGCAAACTGGCGGACATGAAGATGTTGCTGGAAGGCGCGATCGCGGCGTTGGGCAAGGTCGGGCTGATGCTGAACGTGGAGCGTGAGCATCTTGACGATGTGCTCGGCATCTTGCCGGCGCTGAAGAATCCGACGGTTTCGCCGCTGGCGCGCGACAACTGGGTAGCGGTGAACACGATCCTCGATGAATCGACGGTGCGGTCGATTATTCCGCGATTGAAACAGGCGGGCGCGAGCGGCATCGTCGAGTATCCGCTGAACAAAATCATTGAGTAGCCCCGCATGATTCGTATCGTTGATCACACACAGATCGGGCGCATACTGGCGCGCAAAGCGGCGCGCTTCACTGAAGCCGAGCAGACCGTGCGGCCGATTCTCGAAGCGGTGCGCAAAGACGGCGACAAATCCGTGCTGCACTACGCGCGCAAGTTCGATGGTTCAGAGCGTACGAGTTTGCAGTTGTTGCGGGAAGAGCTTGATGGTGCGGCGCGGCGGTTGACGCCGGAGTTTCGCGCGGCGGTGAAGGCGGCGTCGGCGAACATACGGGCGTATGCGAAGTTGCAGATGCCGTCGGCGAAGGCGAAGACGATTGCGCCGGGGTTGAAGGTCGGCCAGATCGTACGGCCGCTCGACACGGTCGCGGCGTACATTCCAGCGGGGCGATATCCATTGCCGTCGACCGTGTTGATGACGGTGATTCCGGCACTGGTGGCGGGCGTGCCGAATGTGTGCGTGACCTCGCCGCGTTTTGTGCCGGAGATCATGGGTACGGCGGCGCTCTTGAAGACGCCGAAGGTTTTTCAGATCGGCGGCGCGCACGCGATCGCGGCGTTTGCCTACGGCACCGAGACCGTGCCACGCGCAGACCGGATCGTTGGGCCGGGCAATATTTATGTCGCGGCGGCGAAGAAGCTGCTGGCGGGCGAGGTGGGCATCGATTTCATCGCGGGGCCGACGGAGATCCTCATGATCGCGGCCGAAGGCAACGCGAAGTGGATCGCCGCCGACATGCTGGCGCAAGCGGAGCACGATACCGATGCGTCGGCGGTGCTTCTGACTACCTCGAAGAAACTCTCGCTAGCGGTGCAGACCGAGATTGAGAAACAACTCGCGACGCTGCCGACGGCGAAGACGGCGCGGAAGGCGATCGACAAGAACTCGGCGATTATTCTGATGCGGTCTTTGGAGGAAGCGGTGGAAGTTTCAAATCGCTTCGCGCCGGAGCATCTGTCGATTCCCGATGCGTCGCTGTTGCCGGGGATTCGTCACGCGGGATCGGTGTTTATTGGGCCGTACAGTCCGGAAGCTGCGGGCGACTATGCATCGGGGCCCAATCACGTGCTGCCAACCAGCGGCGCCGCTCGGGTGCGCGGCGGCCTCTCGGCGATGGACTACGTGAAGATTATTTCGACGCAGCAGCTGACGGCGGCGGCGTTGCGCAAGTTGGTGCCCGCGATCACGACGTTGGCTCGCGCCGAAGGGCTTGAAGCGCACGCTAGATCGGTTGAGGTGCGGCGTGGCAAATAAGTCGTCGAACGCACTGCGGCCGCGGCCCGCTGTGGAACGCATGGCGCCGTATCACCCGCCGACCGGCGGACGCATGGACCGTCTGCGTTTGGACTTCAACGAAAACACGCTCGGTTGCAGCGAGACCGTGACGCAGTTTATCGCCGAACACCTGATCGAAAATCAGCTGGCGGTGTATCCGGAGTACGGTACCGCGGTTGAAGAACTCGCGCAGTTTTTCAAGGTCGATCAGAGCGAGTTCACGCTGACCAATGGCACCGATGAAGCGATTCAGGTGCTGGTGAACACCTACGTCGACGACGATGACGACGTGATCATCCTGCAGCCGTCGTACGCGATGTACCGCTTCTACTGCGAGGTGGCCGGCGCGCAGATTCGCGAGATCCCTTACCGCGCGGGTACGTTGCAGTTTCCTCTGCAAGAGTTGCTGGGCGCGATCCGGCCGTCGACGCGGCTAATATTGATATCAAATCCGAACAACCCGACTGGCAGCGGGATCGATCTCGACGGCATCATTCGAATTTTGAAGAAGGCGCTGCACGCGGCTGTATTGATCGACGAAGCCTACTACGAGTTCAGCGGCGTGACCGCGCTGGGCCTGATTCGTGAGTATCCCAATCTGTTCGTGAGCCGCACGTTTTCAAAGGTCTATGGTATGGCGGCGATGCGTGTGGGCTGCCTGTTCAGCAAGGCCGAGAACGTGGCGTGGTTGAAAAAAGCGCAGTCGCCATACAGCGTGAACACGCTGGCGGTGTTGGCCGCGCGCGCGGCGATTCGCGATACGGCCTACATTTCCGAGTACGTCGGCGAGGTGTTGGCGGCGCGCGAACTGGTTTATGTCGGGCTTGAGAAACTGGGCATTAACTACATCAAGAGCCAGGGGAATTTTGTCCTGTTCGATTGCGGCGAGCGCTCGATCGAAGTGCGCGATGCGTTGAAGGCAAAAAACATTTTGGTGCGAGATCGTTCTTACGAAATTCCTGGCGCCGTGCGGGTCACGATCGGCACGCGCGAACAGATGCGCAAATTCCTGACTGAGTTGGAGGGCGTTTGGAAACGCAAAGCCTAGTCGTCGTGTTCGATATGGACGGCGTGCTCGTCGATGTGACCGAGTCGTATCGCGAGACGATCGTGCAGACGGTGCGGCATTTTTCGGGGCGCCTGATTGAACGCGCGTTGATTCAGGAGTACAAGAATCAGGGCGGCTGGAATAACGACTGGGCGCTTTCGCAGAAGATTCTCGCCGACTTTGGAATGGCCGTGGAGTACCCGGTTGTCGTCGAGGCGTTTCAGAAAATATTCTTCGGGCCCAACGGCAACGATGGATTGATGCAGCGCGAGGTGTGGCTGGATGCAACGGGCACGCTGCAGCGGCTGAACGCGCGCGCGGCGTTTGCTGTGTTCACGGGGCGCGAACGGGCCGAGGCGCAAATGACGCTCGATCGCTTCGCGGGGCATCTGAAATTCGATCGCGTGGTCGGGGATGACGATGTGATAAAGGGCAAGCCGGACCCGGAAGGGCTGCTGCAAATCGTCGCGGCGTATCCGGGCGCGCGTGCTGTCTATATCGGCGACACGGTGGACGATGCGCGCGCTTCGAAAGCCGCCGGAGTGCCGTATATCGGCGTGGGCCATCGCCGCGACGAAGGGCATGCGAACACGGTGACGCTGATGGAGCGCGAAGGCGCGATCGCGATTATCGAGAGTATCAACGAACTGGAGGAGGCGCTCAAGTTATGAGGACATCGTCGGTCGAGCGGATCACGCGTGAGACGCAAATTCGCGGCAAGCTGAAGATCGAGGGCAAGGGCAAGTACACGATCTCGACAGGCATTCGCTTTCTGGACCACATGCTGGAGCTCTTCACTAAACACGGCGGTTTCGATCTGGAATTGCAGGCGACGGGCGATCTCGACGTCGATCAACATCATACGGTGGAAGACGTCGGCATCGTGCTCGGGCAGTTGTTCGCGAAGGCGCTGGGCGATCGCAAGGGCATCAATCGCGCGGGCTACTTCGTGATGCCGATGGACGAAACGCTCTCGGTGACGGCGATCGATCTGGGCGGCCGCCCGGCGCTGGTCTACAACGACAAGGTGAAGACGCGTCTTGTCGGCGACTTGCAGTCCGAATTGGTGCACGATTTCTTCGACGGCTTCGCGGTGCACGCGGGCGCGAATGTGCATGTGTTGACGATGTATGGACGATCGAATCATCACAAACTCGAAAGCATCTTCAAAGGCTTCGCGCGTGCGATGAAGTTCGCGTGCTCGACCGATGCGCGGTTGAAAGATCAACTTCCCTCGACCAAGGGATTGCTGGAGGGCGCGAAGAAATGAGCGGCATCGCGGTGTTCGATTACGGCGCCGGGAACTTGCGATCGGTGCTGAATACGCTGGAGGCCGTGGGCGCGAAGTTCACGCTGGTCGACGACGCGGCGGGTCTCGAAGCGGCGGACAAAATAATTCTGCCGGGCGTGGGGCACTACGGGCAGTTGCTGCGTTCGCTGGATGCGATGCGCGTGCGCGGCGCGTTGCTGAACCGCGTGCTTTCGGGCGTGCCGTTTCTCGGCATCTGTCTGGGCTTGCAGGCGCTGTTTGAAGAGGGCGAAGAGGCGCCGGATGTGAGGGGCCTCGGTGTGTTTCCGGGCAAGGTTGTGCGCTTTCCCGAAGACGCGCGTGTGCCGCACATGGGTTGGAACGAGTTGGAAGTGAAGGCCGGATCGCGGCTGCTGCGCGGTCTCGGAGATCGGCCATACGTTTATTTCGCGCACAGCTATTACGTGCCCGTGTGCCAGTACGCCGCGGCGACGTGCCAGTATGTCGAACCGTTCACCGCCGTGCTCGAACACGAGAACGTTTTCGGCGTTCAGTTTCATCCCGAGAAATCGGGGCCGTTGGGATTGCAAATTGTCAAAAACTTCGCAGAGCTCTAAATCATGGACTTTCGACTCGATGCTCGCTAAACGCATCATCCCCTGTCTCGACGTCACCGCGGGCCGCGTGGTGAAGGGCGTCAATTTCGTCAACCTGCGCGACGCGGGCGATCCGGTCGAGTTGGCCGAACGCTATAACGAGCAGGGCGCCGATGAGCTTGTGTTCCTCGACATCACGGCGTCCAGCGATGAGCGCAACACGATGGTCGACGTCGTGGCGCGCACCGCGCGGCAGGTGTTTATTCCGTTGACGGTTGGCGGCGGTATTCGCAGCATTGTCGACGCGCGGAAGATATTGATGGCCGGCGCGGATAAGGTCAGCGTCAACACGGCAGCGGTGCGGCGGCCGGAGTTGATTACCGAGTTGAGCAACGAGTTCGGCGCGCAGGCCGTGGTGCTGGCGATCGATGCGGGGCGCAGGCCGGGCGGCGGTTGGAACGTGTACACCAAGGGCGGCCGCGTTGACGAAGGCATCGACGCCGTCGAATGGGCCGCGCGCGGCATGCGGCTTGGCGCGGGCGAAATTCTGTTGACGTCGATGGATGCCGATGGCGTGAAGACCGGCTTCGATTGCGAGTTGACCGCGGCCGTTTCGCGCGCGACGTTGATCCCGGTGATCGCGTCGGGCGGGGCGGGGAAGCCCGAGGACTTCTTGAAAGTTCTGACCGAGGGAGAGGCCGATGCGGCACTGGCGGCTTCTATTTTTCACTTCGGCACTTACACCGTCGACGATCTGAAAGAGTATTTGGACAAGCAAGGCATTGTGGTTCGGAGGCGGCATTGAGTCTGATTCTTCCTTGTATTGATTTGATGGACGGCAAAGTCGTGCAGCTCGTGCAGGGGCGCGAGAAGGCGCTGGAGGGCGACGCGCCACTCAAGATGCTCGAACACTTCGCGGGCTTCCCGGAGATTCAGGTCATCGATCTCGACGCGGCGATCGGGCGTGGCGCCAACGATGGGATCGTCGAGACGCTGTGCGCGCACGCGCGTTGCCGTGTGGGCGGCGGTGTGCGGACGGTCGATCGCGCGAAGACGCTACTCAAGCAGGGTGCGTACAAGGTCATCGTCGGCACGAGCGCGTTTACCGCCGAGGGGCCTAACAAACCGTTGCTGGAAGAGTTGGCCGCCGCGATCGGACCGGAGAAGATTCTGCTCGCGCTCGATTCCAAGGACGGCCGCATTGTGATCAAAGGCTGGCGCGAGGCGACGGCGTTCACGGCCGAAGAGATTATCGGTTCGCTGGAGCCCTACTGCCGCGGGTTTCTCTGCACCTACGTCGACAAAGAAGGGATGATGCAGGGGACCGATCTCGATTGGTTCCGGCGGCTGCGCGCGGCGCTCGCGGCGACACATGAGCTGACGGCGGCGGGCGGCGTAACGACGATGGACGATGTGCGCGCGCTGCGGGCGATCGGCATTCACGCGGCGCTCGGTATGGCGATTTACACGGGGCGATTGGACCTGGCGGAGTTGCGCGCGGAACTTTTTTGACGATTTTTCGGCGGCGTTCGCGCAAGGGTGAGTATGACCACCCCAGAATTCACTCCGATCCTGATCGCGCCGAGCGGTAACCCGTCGTTCACGTGCATCTATTCCAAACCCGCCGATTGGGCCGATGGCGACAATCCGCCCCAGGCGACCGACTTCTCCGACCCGCAGGCCTTCCAAACGCTCGGCGGCTGCCAGAGCGACTACGGTTACGGCGCGTTTGTCATCGGAGCACGGCCGGAGTGGACCGAGGGATCGATGTTCGACTTCGCCGAGCGGCTGATCGGCAGTTCTGGCCTGCAAATGGGCCCGCTTTTCGATCACGACGTCGAGGGCCACCGCGCATTGCGCGCGGAGGGCCGTCAGGAATTTGAAGACGCGACGCTGATCACCCGGTTTCAATTTGTCTGGGCGAATGGCTGTTACTTCGTCAACGTCGGCACGATGCCCGATGAACTGGCGTCTCACTTCGCGCCGCTGCTGGATGGGATGTTCGCGTCGTTCTCGCTGCCGAACGTGGAGCAGCCGATGACGGAGTTGTTCCTGCCGCTTGAGGTCGACGCCCTGGGAGTGGAGATGAAGACGCCGGCGGGTTGGATGTTGTCCGAAGAGGGCCAGTTCTTAACCGCGGCCGACGAGGCGCGCGGCATGACGATTGAGATGCACAAGCGCGCGAGCGAGGGCCTCGGCATCGTTGAGATCGCCGACGCCCGGCGCCAGCGATATCAAACGCACGAACCGTCGGTCGAAACGATGCGGATGCGCCTGGCGGACTTGGAATGCCTGGCGCTGCGCGACATCGAACGCGGCGGACAACCGGTGATGATGGCGTTCCTGTTCAAGGCCGATCCGGCATGCGCGGACACGGTGACCGAGATCTGCGTTACGGCGCCGCCCGAGGGGATGACGCTGGCGATGAACGTGATGGAAGAGATGGCCGGTTCGATGCGCCCCTTGGTCCGCGCATAAGCTCGCTCGCGAGGCCGGCGAAACTGCGGCACAATTGAGGCATGCGGACATTTTGGCTCGCGCTCGCCGCCACGGCGATGGCGCAACCGCCTGACTTTCAACGAGACATTCGACCGCTCCTAGCCAAGCGTTGCCTGGCCTGTCACGGCCCCGACGAACATTCCCGCCAGGCGGGACTGCGGCTCGATCGTTTCGACGGTGCGACAAAGACGGGTGTTATTGTTCCGGGCCAGTCGGCGAAGTCAAGGCTCGTTGCGCGCGTCACCAATGAAAAGTTGCCGATGCCCCCAACCGGTCCGCGGTTGACGGCGAACGAAATCGCGATGCTCAAGAATTGGATCGACGCGGGTGCGGCGTCGGCCAATCACTGGGCCTATGAAAAGATCAAGCTGCCCGGCGTGCCCGAGGTCAAACAAGCCGAATGGCCGCGTAACCCGATCGATGATTTCGTTTTGAAAACGCTTGAAGGGCAGTCGTTGCGTCCTTCGAAAGAAGCGCCGCGCAACACGCTCGCGCGCCGCGTTGCGCTCGATCTCACCGGACTGCCGCCGGACGCGGCGGCGATGGCGAAGATCGACAACTATGAAGCCTATGTCGACGCGCTGCTTGCCAGTCCGCGCTTCGGTGAACGCTGGGCCAAGGTCTGGCTCGATCTCGCCCGATACGCCGATACGCAAGGCTACGAGAAGGACAACAAACGGACGATCTGGCCGTATCGCGATTGGGTGATTCGCGCCTACAACGATAATCTTCCGTTCGACAAATTCACGATCCTCCAACTCGCCGCCGACCTCACCGAAGATCCCTCGGTGGACGATCTGATTGCGACCGGTTTCCATCGCAACACAATGACCAACACCGAAGGCGGCACCGACGACGAAGAGTTCCGCGACCTGGCGATTCGCGATCGCATCGCCACCACGGGCCAGGTATGGATGGGGCAGACCTGGGGCTGTGCGCAATGCCACACGCACAAGTACGATCCGCTGACGCACAAAGAGTTTTATCAACTCTACGCCTACTTCAATCAGACCGCCGATGACGATCATCCCTCCGATCGCCCGGTGCTGAAGCTTTCGAAAGACGTCTCGACGCTGGTGTTAAAAGAACTCGACGCCTACAAGCGCCGCACCACGCGCATTTACGAACGCGGCAACTTTCTGACGCCCGGCGAAGCGGTCAGCGCCGCGACGCCCGCGGCCTTTCCGGCAATGCCGGCTAACGCACAGAACAACCGGCTGGGCTTTGCGCAATGGCTGGTGAGCAAGGACAACCCGCTGACGGCGCGAGTAACGGTGAATCGATTCTGGAGCCGCTTAATGGGCCGTGGAATCGTCGAGAGCGAGGAAGACTTCGGCACACAAGGAACAGCCCCCACGCATCCGGAGTTGCTCGACTGGCTCGCAGCCGGGTTTCAAAAAGACTGGGACGTGAAGCGGTTGCTGAAGTTGATCGTCATGAGCGCGGCGTACCGTCAGGACTCCGCGGTCACGCCGGCGTTGCTGGAGAAAGACCCACTCAATAAGCTGTACGCTCGCGGTGCGCGATTCCGCCTCGACGCTGAAGCGGTTCGCGATCAGGCGCTTGCAGCGGCGGGTTTGCTCAGCGGGAAAATGTACGGCCCGCCGGTGATGCCCTGGCAACCCGATGGCGTCTGGCTTGTCACCTACAACAGCGATCGCTGGGTGACATCGCAGGGCGAGGACCGCTATCGGCGCGCTCTCTACACTTTCATGCGGCGGTCGAGCGCGTATCCATCGATGATGAACTTCGACGCGCCGAATGGCGAGACCTGCACCATCCGCCGCATCCGCACCAATACGCCGCTGCAAGCGTTGACGTCGATGAACGATCCGGCGTTCATGGAAGCCGCGCAGCGATTGGCCGAGCGCGCGGCGAAGGACGCCAATCCGGCCGTGAAATTGTTTGAGTCGGTGTTGCTACGCCAGCCGTCGAAGGCGGAACTGCAGCGCGTGCAGCAACTCCACGCCGCGACGGTCGCCGAGTTGAAGGCGAGTCCCTGGAACGCGGCGAAGCTGGTGAAGTACAGCGAGGTGCTCTACGCCGAGGACCGCGAATCGACGCTGATTCCCGACGTGCGCACCAAGCCGCGCGAGTGGCGCTTCAAGATTTCCGATCCCGGCGCTGGTTGGAACACGGCCGAGTTCAACGATTCCAACTGGTCCGCTGGGCCTGGCTACTTCGGCCACTTCAACAAGCCGAACGAATCGACGCCAATTAAGTCGGCCTGGGATACCGATCAGTTGTGGCTGCGCATCGCGATCGATCTCGAAGCGCCGCTGCCGTCGAAGTTCAAAATGCCGATCCGCACGAACTCGCAGTTCGACGTGTGGGTGAACGGCGTGCACGCGCTGAATAATATCTTCGAGCGCGGCGGGCACTTCGACTATCTGTTGAACGACGATGGCCAGCGTGCGTTCAAGCCCGGCCGGAATGTCGTCGCGATCCGGGTGACGCGCCACGGCGCGCGCGGCAGCGGCCAGGTCTTCGATCCGGGTCTGGTGGCATCGCTGCCGGTGAAGCTGAACAAGCCCAGTCGCGATGAATTCTCGCGCGCCGCCTGGGTTGTGGTCGCCAACACAATCTTGAATCTGGATGAAACGTTGACACGCCGATGAAACAAGTACTCGCCAATACGCGCCGCCATTTCCTGCAAGGCGGCAGCCTCGGGCTCGCGAATCTGTTCCTGGCCGAGGCGCAGCAGAAGCCCGCGCGCGCGGGCAAAGCGAAATCGATCATCTACCTGCACATGGCCGGCGCGCCAAGCCAGCTTGAACTGTTCGACTATAAGCCGGAACTGGTTAAGTACAACGGCAAGCCATGCCCCGATGAACTGTTAAAGGGCAAGCGATTCGCGTTCATCAAAGGTGTTCCGAACATGCTCGGTACGCCATACAAGTTCGCGCGGCAGGGGCAATCCGGCGCGATGATGAGCGAACTGTTGCCGCGCTTCTCTAAGCTCGCCGACGAAGTGACGATCGTGCGCTCGATGTCCACCGATCAGTTCAATCACGCGCCGGCGCAGTTGTTCATGCACACCGGCAATTCGCGGTTTGGCTTCGCGTCGATGGGCGCCTGGGTGACCTACGGCCTTGGCACGGAGAACCAGGACCTGCCCGGCTTTGTTGTGCTCACCAGCGGCGGCAACAATCCCGATGGCGGCAAGAGTCTGTGGGGCAGCGCGTTTCTGCCCAGCGTGTATCAAGGCGTGCACTGCCGCTCGCACGGCGAGCCGGTGTTGTTTCTCTCCGACCCGGAGGGCGTTACGCGATCGATGCGGCGCAAGACGCTCGACGCTATGAAGGACTTGAATGCGATGGAGCGCGAACGGTCGGGCGATCCCGAAACCGACGCGCGCATGAGCCAATACGAACTCGCCTACAAAATGCAGATCTCGGTGCCGAAGGTGATGGACATCAGCAAGGAGTCGTCGGAGACGCACACACTCTACGGCACGCAGCCGGGAAAAACCAGTTTCGCCAACAATTGTTTGTTAGCGCGCCGCTTGGTCGAGAACGGCGTGCGGTTCGTGCAACTCTACGACTGGGGCTGGGATCATCACGGCACCAGCAAGCGCGACGATATCGAGTTCGCGCTGAAGCCGCATATCGCCGAGTGCGATCAGGCGATCGCGGCGCTATTGACGGACCTCAAACAGCGCGGTCTGCTCGATCAGACGCTGGTTGTTTGGGGCGGGGAATTCGGCCGAACACCGATGCGTGAAAACCGCGGCGGGACCGAGGGCGCTTTCCGCGGGCGCGATCATCATCCGTACGCGTTCACGATCTGGATGGCTGGCGCGGGCGTGAAGAAGGGGCTCAATTACGGCGAGACCGACGACATCGGCTACTACGTCGTCAAGGACAAAATGACGCCGCGCGATCTGCAGTCGACCATCCTGCATCTGGCCGGCGCCGATCCGTACACGCTGCATTATCCGTATCTCGGATTGAATCAGCGGCTGATCGGACCGACCGATGAGGGCCGGATCATGAAAGACCTGCTGATCTAACGCTACGGACACGCCCGCACACAGCGTGCGTTAATCACCTGCATTAATGCCGTGTGATACTGCGAGCCCGTCACGCCGCGCGACCTGCCCGGGACCGTCTTGTGCGCGATCACCAAATCCAACGCGGGCAATACCGTAATGTATTGCCCCACCGCGCCGATGCCCGTATAGGCGCCCTGCAACGGGCCCACGCGATTGTGGTCGTCCCAAATCCACCACATGTAGCCGTAGCCCCACAACGTCCCGTTCGCGTAGCCGCGCGCCGACGGCGGATTCATGTCGTCGACCGGCGTTACCAGCGTCGTGATCGTCTTGATCCAATCGCTCGCCACCACCTGCTTGCCTTCCCACTTTCCGTTTTGCAGCATCAACTGGCCGAGGCGCGCCATATCGCGCGTTGTCAGCCAAATCGGATAGGCCTCGTATTTCGACACCGCCGTGTTGCCGGCCTTCTTCTGCAGCGCGCGATCGAAGTCCTGCATGCCAAGCGGCTCCGCCAGATCCTTCTGCAGCGCATCGTAGATGTCGATGCCGGTCTGTTTTTCGAAGACGAAGCCCGCGGCGTTGAAGTCCCAATTGCTGTACAGATGATAGGCGCCCGGCTGCTGCGTGCCGCGCGGCGGCGCCTGCGCCAGATCGTCACCCGGATACGATGCCGGATGAAAGACGCCCGATCGCGCCGTGATCAGGTGCCGCACCTTGGCTTGCTTTTCACGAGGCACCAAGCCGCCGACATCGTCTATGCCAAGCTCTTCGAGCGTCGCGTCGAGATTGATCTTCCCATTGGCCACGTACTTGCCGTAGAGCATCGCCAGCACGCTCTTGCGCACCGATGCGAGATAACTCTGCTTCGTCAAATCGCCGTATTCGAAGATGACCTTGCCCTTGTGAACGGCCATCATCGCGGTTGTGTCGATGGTCGCGAGATAGCCCTTCAACGCGTTCAGACGCTTCGTCGAGTAGCCGTGGTCTTCCGGTTTGGCGCGCTCCCAATCGGCGGCCGTGATTGAGAGGGCGAAGATCGCAAGTAGCAGTCGCATCGTTTTCACTATACTTGCGCCTGCACTCGATTGCGACAGCACCTAGAATAAAAGGGTGGTCTTTCTCCCTGCCATCGACTGGCTCGTGATCGGCGCCATGGGCGTCACCACGATCTTCTTCATCATCATCACGTTGTTGGTGTTCCCGCCCACCGCGGTAGTCAACAAATGGCAAGGCAAAGACGCCGACGACAAGGAGTAGCCCCATGCCCCGCAAATTCACTCGCCGCGCCTTCCATCTCGGAGTAGCCGCGCTTCCCGCCGCTGCCGCCGAATCGTCCAAGTACACCGGCGCGCTCGACGGCTTCGAGTCGAAGGTCGCCATGCCCGGCTTCGATTCGCAGACCTACTCGCTGGCGCGCTACGCCAAAGCCCCGCTGGCGATGACCTACAAGGGTGGAGCGGTGCCGGCGTGGCAGAAAAAGCTGCGCGGCAAAGTGACCGAGCTCATCGGCGGGTTCCCGAAGGACCGCACGCCGCTCGCGCCTGTCACGCTCGAAACGCGCGAGTTCGCCAACTACCGGCGCGAAAAATTCGTGATCCAGTCGCGCGAGGGAATGTCGGTGCTCGGCTACCTGCTGACGCCGCTCAAAGCCTCTGGTCCTCTGGCCACGATGATCTGCGTGCCCGGCCACGGCCGCGGCGTGGACGACATCGTCGGCGTCGATGACAAGGGCAAGGACCGCACCAACAAAGACGGCTACCAGCACGACTTCGCGATTCAAGTCGTCGAAGGCGGCATGGCCGCAGTTGCGATCGAGCCCCTCGGCTTCGGCTGCCGCCGCGATGAAAAAGCCCGCGGGCGGTCGCTGGGCACATCGTCCTGCCAGCCCTCGGCCGGCGCGGCGCTTTTGCTCGGCGACACGATGATCGCTTGGCGCGTCTACGACGTCATGCGGACGATCGACTGGATCGAAACGCGCAAGGACCTCGACGCCAAGCGTGTCGGACTCGTGGGCATCAGCGGCGGCGGCACGATCACGACCTTCGCCACGGCGCTCGAACCGCGCATCAAGGCCGCCATGATCAGCGGCTACCTGAACACGTTCAAGGACTCGATCCTTTCGCTCTCGCACTGCGTCGATAACTACGTTCCCGGCATTTTGAACTGGTGCGAAATGTACGATGTCGCCAGCTTAATCGCCCCTCGTCCGCTCTATGTCGAGAGTGGCGACAAGGACCCAATCTTCCCCATCGCCGCCGCTCGCGAATCCTTCGCCCGAGTGAAGAAGGTTTACGACGCCCTCGGCGCCGGCGCGCTTGCTCAGCACGAGGTGTTCACCGGCGATCACTTCTTCCACGGCGGTGGCGGCGTGCCGTTTCTTGCGAAACATTTGAAGGCATAAATGTTCGGACTGCTTTTCGCTCTCGCCCTGGACCCCTGCGCGCTTCTTCCCGAGACCGACGTGCGTCAGATCTTCGAAGTGCCCGCCAACACGCCCGTCCGTCAAGTGCGCGCCGATAGTTGCACGTACATTTGGATCGGGCTGCCGCCTTCCACGGCCGAACTGCGCGCGGCGCTTCGCAGCGGCCGCAAGTGGCCTTCCCGGGACACCGAATCGGTGAGCCTGCGCATCGAACCTCTCGCCAAACCACTCGCCGAAATCGAATCGAGATTCGACAAGCTGGCGAAGGGTTACAACGTCGACCGTGACGGCGAGCAACGCGTCGTCAAGCCGCAGCAGATCGCCTGGGTCGGCGGGCTTGGTGAGAAGGCGTACTGGAATGCGTCGCTGAGTCAACTCGTGGTCGCCCGCAAGGACGCGCTGATCTCGGTCGTGGTGAAACGCGCGGCGTTGAAGCCCGAAGACCTCGCCGGCCTCGCGCAAACGATCGCTCAATCGGTCTTGCGGAAGCAGTAGAGCGACTGCTGCGTGCGCACATAAAGCGCATCGCCGGCGATGGCCGGAGTAGCGAAGATCTCTTCTTCCAGCGGAATTTGCGAGACGACTTCGCCGTCCGGGCCCGCTTTCAATATCGTGATCTTGCCTTCCATCGAAGCCAGGAACACGTGCTTCGCGCTCGCGATCGGCGAGGCGTAATAATCGCCCAGCGCATCCGGCAAACGGAACTGGTTGCGAGCCTCGCCCGAAGCCAAGTCATAGATACCGGCGATGCCGCCGTTTCGAACGGTGTAGAGTAACGACTGGCCACAAGTGGCGAGGGAACGTTCGGTACGGCGCGCTGAATCATCCACTCGATGGCGCTGTTGGTGAGGTTGCCCCGGCCCCGCGGGCGCAAGGACATTGTGGTCGCCGGCTTGGTGGCCTTTTCGCGGAAGGCGGTCCACTCGGCTTCGTTGATGATCTTGTCGCCGTTGCGGTCGATGACCGCGAAGATGCCGCGCGCGAGTCCTTTCGATTCGTCGAACTCGATCATCTTGTTGCCGTTGGCGTCGGTTTCGAGAACCGTCGCGAATGCCGGTACCGCCGAAGCCTCGGCGGCCGAATTCACCGCGAGGATGATACGGTCTCCGTTTACCGACGGCGAAGTCTTTGCCTGATTGGGCAGTCCATGCACCCACCAGACGCGCTCGCCGGTTTTCAGCGAGTAGGCGGTAAATTCCAGATCGCCGATCACGCCGAGCACGGGTTCAACGCCCCGCGAAAAAATTACGGGCGAAGAGTAGACCCCCATGCTGGCGTCGGGCCGTTTCTTCTTCCATCGCACCTCGCCGTTGGCCGCGTTCACGGCCATCACAAACGAATCGCGGGTTTGATCGACCACAAGATAGACACTGTCGTTGTGCAGCACGGGCGACGTCGACACGCCCTGCATGCTCGCAAACGAATCCATCGGTATCGTCCACAACTCCTTGCCATCGTGCCCGTACGCCGCGAGTCCATACTCGGAAAAAAAGACGACGACGCGCTTGGCGTCGGCGACAGCCGTCGGCGCCGCGGCATCGTTCAGCTTATGCCGCTTCTGCGTGTTGCGCCGCTTCAATTCTCGCCGCCATTGTTCTTTGCCCGTGGCCGTATCGTAGGCGACCGTAAGCAGCGCCTCCCCGTTGTGCCCGGTCAAAAACAGCTTGTCTCCCACAATCACCGGCGACGACTTGCCCTGAGGCGGCGAAACCTTCCACCCAACATTCTTCGACGGCCCGAACTCGACCGGCGGATTTCCGGCGGCGAGCCCGCTGCCATTCGGTCCTCGAAACGCCGGCCAATCGGCCGCGCACGCGACGGCGGCGGCAAAAAGCGTCTTTCGAAACATGCTCTCTATCCTCTCAAGCCCGGAGATGTGAAACAATAGGCGGCTTATGCCTTATCGCTATCGCATGCTCGCGCTCATGTTCCTGTTGTCCATCATCACCTACCTCGATCGCGTCTGTATCAGCGTCGCGGGCAAGCGGATGCAGGACGAACTGTCGATCTCGCCCGAAGGCTGGGGCTGGGTGGTCGGCGCGTTCACGATCTCCTACGCGGCTTTCGAAATCCCCGCCGGCGCGTGGGGGGACAAGTATGGCCCCCGAAACATTTTGACTCGGATTGTTTTATGGTGGTCCGCCTTCACCGCGATGACCGGCGCGGTCTCGAACTACGTGCTGCTCCTGCTCGTGCGCTTTTTCTTCGGTGCGGGCGAAGCCGGCGCGTATCCGAACATCTCCGCCGCCGTGTCGCGCTGGTTCCCCGCCGGTGAGCGCGCCCGCGCCGTCGGCATCACCTGGATGGCCTCCCGCCTCGGCGGAGCGTTGTCGCCCTTGCTGGTCGTGCCGATTCAACAAGCCTTCGGATGGCGTTCGACGTTCTACATCTTCGGCGCGGTTGGCGTGGTTTGGTGCGCCTGGTGGTGGCTCTACTATCACGACAACCCGCGCGACAAGGCGGGCGTCTCCGAGGAAGAACTGGAACTCATCGGTGCGCCAAAAACCGTCGCGGCGCATCATTCGTTACCGTGGAGCACCGTTCTCCGCGACAGCAATTTCTGGATGATTCTGCTGATGTACCACACCTACTGCTGGGGATCGTACTTCTACTTGAGCTGGCTTCACACCTACTTGCAGCGCGGCCGCGGCTTCAGCGAAGACGAGATGAAGTTGTGGTCGACGTTGCCGTTCATCGTCGGTGCGTGCGGCAACCTGACCGGCGGCTTGCTGAGCGACTTCCTTTGCAAGAAGTACGGTCTCAAGTTCGGCCGCCGCGTGATCGGTTCGGCCGGCTTGGCGCTGGCCGGCGTGTTCATGCTGGCGACCTCGCAGACCGGCAGCAAAGAGGTCGCCGTGATTTGCCTCGCGCTCGGCTACGGCTGTATGGATTGCATGCTGCCCGTATCCTGGGCCGTCTGCATGGACGTGGGCAAGAAGTACGCCGGCGCGGTCTCGGGCTCGATGAACATGGCCGGTCAAATTGGCAGTTTTCTCAGCTCCGTGCTCTTCGGCTACATGGTAACGTGGATGGGCGACTATAACCGCCCGTTGATCCCGCTCGCCCTCATGCTGCTTGTCAGCGCGTATCTATTCACCCGCATCGACCCCACCAGGCAACTGGTTCCCGAAACCGCGCCCGAGCCGAAACCGAAACTACAACCCGCTTAGCTGAGTTGAAACGCCGCGGTCCGCGTCATCGGTACAACATTCGAATCGCCGAGCAACCGCGCGATTTGAAACAGCTTCGCGTCGACCTCGCCCATTTTCTCTTCGATCAACGCCAAGCGCAGCCCCAGTATCTCGTCGCCTTCGTTTGCGCCTTTTTCGGGAGCGCCCAGCACCGCGTGCCGCGCGAAATCTGACGGATCTTAGCCCTCTTTGAATCACCGCTTTCGCCGTCAAGTGGTTGATGTGACAACGCTTAACTCACATTTATTGCTACTATATGTAGTCATGTAATAGTGATCGAGTGTCTTTACA
>Ga0194131_10002377_pt1 | contig 30905 bp, 37 predicted proteins | sample TA2KigO120mmetaG_FD_148631 | JGI IMG/M metagenome (GOLD analysis project Ga0194131, IMG submission 148631) | Freshwater microbial communities from Lake Tanganyika, Tanzania - TA2015053 Kigoma Offshore 120m | ecosystem: Environmental > Aquatic > Freshwater > Lake | place: Tanzania: Lake...
CCATCACAATATCTTTGGCAGCTTTAATATTGATGTTTTGAGATGATGTAATATTGCAATCACCTGCCACGTAAATTTGCTTATCGGCTAATACGAACTCATAACCAGCTCCGCTTGTTTTCACCACTACTGTGCCATCGTTGTGCATTTCGATAAAACTTCCAGATCGGTGATAGAAATGAATCCTCTCTGCTCCTGGAGTATCATCATATTCAAATAAATGCCCCGATTCCGTTTCAATTACCTTATTATAAGGATATTTGGCATAATAAGGAGTTGGAGGTTCATCGAATGTTCGCACATAGGTTGTTGGTGCATTTTTGACCACAGAGTCTTTTTTAGCTTGAACGATAGTCTCTTTAATCTGCTCATTTCTAGCCACACGACTGATTGTTGGTTCATTGATTACATTTGGGTATCGTTGAGCGTTGGGAAATTCGATAATTTTGACTCCCACACCCGAAGTAGATTGTAATTTTTGAGGTGGCCTTGGAGATTCTTTTAATTCAGAATCAGTTCGTGGATCTGAAAACCCCACAGTCTTATCTAATAATCGATCAGGAATGCCAGGCAAAATTCCCATCATCACAGGATGTTGAGCGTTAGGTCCATCTAAATAAAAACCCATCACATAGTCGCCCTCTTTAAACATTAACATAGATGAATCAGTGAGTGGCATCAATGGATGCGCCCAAGGCAATTCAACTGTAGGAATCAAAGACTTGTCCGCTGTGTGCGCACCAGCAATGCGAACACGACACCGACCCAGTTTGAGTGGATCAAAACGATCCTCTACCACTCCAACCCACCACACAAACCCATCATATCCCATGTAATTTGATTCTTGTAACATTAGATACTTATTGCAGCTTTAATTAGTTGAGAAGTATTAAGTGTCTGTGGATAAGAAACTGCAGTTGATTCCTTTGCCAATTCCAAATAACACATATGACTTTGACGATTAAGCGAATGACGAAGAGCGGCGATAAAGTATTTACCACTATACAATTTATCAAGTGGCTTTTCTGTTTTATCAGGCATGATAAGCGATGGAAATTTTGCGTTTAAAACTTGTCCTACACGAAACTCTGTATCGCCAGGCATAGAAATATTAACGCGAGAAGAATGAAGCAACGACAAATACATATTACGTTGAATAAGCCACTGTTCAACTTTATTTGGAAGTGCCACTCCACTGAGACCTCCATATTTCAAGTTATCATGTCCCAAGGTCGTTGGATACATTCTCAAAAGAGAATTAAATTCACCTTCAAGAGTTGTGCCACGTCTCGTCATAAGATTACTAGTCATATTTTTATCATTTAGATGTTTGGTTTTCTTGAACATTTCCGACGAACTGAGATTCATGGATCCTATTCGCTGACGAACAGGATCAATTGTAATCACAGATCCGGAATACATTCCAGAAGAAATATTTTGAATAATGTCAAATCCGCATGGCATTTCCCATTCATACAACGTTTTTCCAGAAGTCTCTAGATCAGGTTCTGATTTATCTGTTTCAAATCCTAAATTTCTCGGTGATACTAATACATCTCTAATAGGTGTTCCCTGGCTCAAGAGTTCCAGTGGCGTAAAATGAAATCCATCACGATCTTCAAAAAAAACATAAGATGGACTCGAATAGATAGAATGTATTGCCATTCGGCTCAACCAATTAATCGCAAAAAATGGATTCCAATTTGGAATAACAATAGAATGAGTGCCTACTGTTGGATGTATTTGAGATGTTGGAATTTTTTTTGAATCAATTTTTAAATAATTACGAGCAATATCACGAACAATACTATCAATGGTTTTACTCTGATACGTTTTTGATACGCGACTCAATTCATTAATAAGTAATTCTTCAGAGCAAAAATGAAGAACAAACATTTCATTCTGTGCGTTGATACGCTTTCTATCTGTTAATTTATAAATGCGAAAGATTTTTGAATATTTTTGAGAACTTGATGGTTTTTCAAATTCCACACTGAAATATTCAAATCCTGTGATAGGCGATTTATTAATTAAATCATTCGAATCATGTAAAATAATATTGCCAGTAATTACCGGGCTCAATATGTCTTCATAAATATTAATTTCATCCAAAATCAATCGAACATCTATCACAGCGCCAGTACTACTAATAATACTTGCCGCAACGAGACGATAATCAGTCGCTAATTGAACGCCTTCTTCTGGAGGTTGCGCCATAATATACTATATGGAAAGGTTTGCAAGTTCTGTCTTAGCTAATGAAAGATAGTCAGGTTTTAAAAGTCGAATGTTGCGTTTGCTCTCATTCAGTGTTTCTTCGTAAGCATAACTCGATACGCTTGCGCGAGTGGTTGTAACAGTAACAGTAGATCCATTAGAGAATGCAAAAGATTGGGGCACAACTGAGGACAACGAATTATAGGTAGTCAGATCAATAATATAAGTCGCTGATGTTGAATTACCCACACTGTTCACCTTTGATATCGTTTTTGTGTAATGATGAATTTGATTTTTGGCTGCTGCTATCGATCCATATTGATTGATAATATATGATTGAAAATTTTGATAAGTTTTTGGCCAGTCAATAATGGGGTCTATAATATTGTTGAAGAGAGTCACCACCCAATAATAGTCCACACTTCCATACAATTTATCTGCAATAATTTCTGGCAAATCACTCTCTTTAACACTATATGGATAAAACAATCTAGCGTTTTCACTAATAGTTTCACGAAAACTAACTCGGCGAAAAATATTCGTGCGCAAATCAGGAACTTCCGTAGCTGACGGATCCAATGAATATGTCATGATGGGAAAATTACTGAAATATCGAATAGACATTAGAAGCCTTGCTCCACATCTTCTTTAGTGATATAGGATGTCTCTTTAAAATTCAATTGTAATTGAATATTTGTAGGAGTGCCATCTTCAAAAACTGCAAATTTTCCACTTTGTCCATAATTCACAGTCACGTTATCGAGGACGCATTGAGACTTAATTTTTCCTAATTGCCAAATCTCCCCCGTGCTACCATCACCCATACGCCCATAAAATCCAATATCAAATTGAGACGGAGGAATATAATATCTTCCTGCATCATTAGATATAAATTCAGGAGCTGAATGAAACTTAAACATTTGAATAATCTCAATAACAGACTCCGCTTCTTTTTTGTTGCGAGGAGCAAAAATAAATTCAAATTGAAATTCGCGTAACGTAGGTGATTTGTATAAAACTTCAACTCCAGGATTAAATGCATATCCTGTTGCTTGAACTGCTAAATTTGTTCCTGCATCCCCAAGTCCTAACCCCGTAGCAACACTTTCCGCTCCGGCTGCCAACGTAGTATTTGCCTTACCAGCAAACAGATTCCCAGCATTGCCGGTCACTGCCTTCATTATTCCAGATATCCATGACCTTCCCGTATTGAGAGCTTCCAAAGCCAGACCCGACTTTCCCATGATTTCCTGAACATTAGCCTCGTCCCAACTATTTTTAAAATTCCAATTCAACGTATCTGGCATATATAAAAGTATACTTTGCTTCGTTCCAACAACTTGAGGTCTAAAGAATTGCGAGACCTGCCATCCCGCACCCTCACGGTTGACATTCCCAGCTTCGCGTGTTTTCCATATGGCATCCTGTTGATCTTTCATTGTCCTAAATTGGTCTGAATCTCCAAAACTTAATTTTTCAGCATACTTACTGCGCATACTCATTAAAACATTAAACTTCATCCAGTACGAAAAACGTTTATTACTATCAACATCAAGTGGATATCTGAGTTGGCTATACTTAAACTTACTTTCTTCTAAAGCACTCAGTGCCCCTGTTCCCTTTTGAGCAAACAGCGGATTAATTGGATTGGGTTCAGCCATTGTAGAGTCCTTGTAATAAATACAACTGAGATTATTTATATGACCTATCGTGGTAAATTCGTCCCCAAGCACCCTCAAAAGTATCGAGGAAACCCCCATCAGATCATCTATCGATCATCTTGGGAACAGCAAGTCATGCGTCAACTGGATCTGCATCCCCAGGTAGAGTGGTGGGCATCAGAAGAACTACCCATCAAATATGTCTCACCTGTTGACCACTGTGTGCATCGGTACTTTCCCGACTTCATCGTCAAGGTGAAGAAGCAAGATGGGTCCAATGTTACCTATATTCTAGAGGTCAAACCCCTCGCTCAGACCACCCTACGGACCCCCAAACGACAGACGCAAAAGTTTCTACAGGAAGTCAAGACATATGCAGTCAACCAAGCAAAGTGGCAGGCAGCCGAAGAGTTTTGTAAGGACCATGGTTGGGAATTCAAAATAATCACTGAAAATGACCTCGGGCTCTAATAAATACTTCTATGGTTCAAACACTACTTCAGCGACTTGATGCGTCCCTAAAAAAAGAGGGATTGACTCCAGGCACTCGTAAAGCACAAGCATGGCTGTTACAAAAAACCAAGAATCTCAAACCAAGCCGTCAAGCCTTTCTAAAAGATCGCGAACAACAACGAAACAAAACGATTGTAGGCAGAATGTACCATTTCTTCTATGATCCCAAACTCAAAGAGACGTTGCCATACTATGATCGGTTTCCACTTGTTATTCCTATTAAGCAGTACTCAGATGGGTTTCTGGGGCTTAATCTACACTATCTTTCACCCAAAAGGCGAGTTCGTCTACTAAATAAACTGAGTGCATATTTAACCAATGATCAATATGATGAAAAGACACGGTTTCGGTTATCTTATGATATCCTTCAACGAGCAACCAATATTCCTGAGTTTGAACCCTGTCTGAAACGATATCTGTATCCTCATGTGGAGTCACGCTTTCTAGAAATTCCTGCTGAAGAATGGGATATCGCGTGTTTGTTGCCAACTGAACAGTTTGCCAAAAAGAGCAAAGACTTTGTACATCAAGAATCGGTGAGGAGTATCTAATGCCTGGAAATATTAGTGAATTTTTAGCAGATATTCGAGAACGCGGAATAGCGAAAACCAGTCATTTTGATGTACAATTAACTCCACCTGTGGTTGTTATCGAGCCTGATTCAACAGGCATCGCACCACTTTTAACACTTCGATGCGAGTCAGCTGAATTGCCTGGAAGACAGATTGGCACAACAGATAATAGAATCTATGGACCAATCTATAAAACACCCTATGACTCCATCTATGCTGAGACCACGTTCACCTTCGTAGACACAGCAGAAATGGATATTCGTAAATTTTTTGAAAGATGGATGAATCAAATCTTTGATTCTGAAACCAATACAATACATTATATTGATGATATCGTAACTGATATTTTCGTAAGACAGTATGATGTCAGTGGTACCACCGAATCTCTCAATACTATTCTTCAGTTTCAATTATTTCGGGCATTTCCAACTAACATAAATCAATTAACTACATCGTGGGGTGATGATGCACCCCACAAACTAAATGTAACATTCTTCTATGAATATTATATTATTGATGAAAAGAAAATGCAAACAAATTTTGCGACAGTTAATGATTTAACAGATCCGACTCAATCCCCAGCTTTTTATGAAGCGACACCCAAATCACTTGAAGATTTAGAAGATACAACTAGAAATTTTCGAGAAATTGCAAGAATAGCGGAAATTGAAAAAGAATTACCTGGATACTCAACTAAAACTCAAGCCACGAATCCACCTAGTTCTCCACCAGGCACTGGTGGAGCTGGCACTGATAGTGGAGAAAGGGCGGAATTGCAACGTGCAGGAGAAGTTTTGAGGCTCGCCAAACAATCCAATGCCGACACCCGCCGTCTCATACAGAAGATTAATGAGGAGAATGAAATGCTCAAGCGAAAAGTTAAAGGAATACTTCCTGGGTCCACATCAATATGAGGTGAATTATGGCATTACCAAAGATAGATGTACCGATATATGAGACGGTGTTGCCGTCTGGCACACGCGTACAATATCGTTCATTTCTAGTCAAAGAAGAAAAGTTGTTTTTGATGGCTGCACACTCAGATGATTCAGAAACAATTATCTCAAATATTAAACAAGTCTTATCTAATTGTCTTATTAGTGGTCCGACGATTGATGAATTACCTATTTTTGATATAGAATATTTGTTATTGCAAATTCGGGCACGATCTATTGGAGAAATAATCAATCTTCGTTATAAGTGTAACGCAACAATCACTAAAGATGATGGTACACAGGCAACATGTGGAACCAAATCCGATTATGAGATCAATCTTGTTAATTTTACTCCAACAACATTTCCCGATCACACAAAAACAATTATGTTGACAAACACAATTGGAGTGGTGATGCAGTATCCTTTGTTTTCAAAATTTTCCAAGGCTTTGATTGAAAACTTCACTGCGGATGATGCCATTGATATTATTCTTAGTTGTATTGAAAGTGTGTTTGATGAGCAAAGTGTGCATTATATTAAAGACATTTCTAAACAGGAATTATTAGAGTTTATTGAATCATTGTCTCCACAACAACTTAAAAAACTTGATCATTTCTTTAATACATTACCAAAAAATACTTTGACTGTTAATTTTGTCTGCCCATCGTGTAAACATCAGGAAATTATTGAGGCTAAGGGAATTGAAAGTTTTTTCGTCTAATCTTTCGTTATGATACATTGGAAAACTATTTTCGAACAAACTTCGCTATGGCTCAACACCATGGATATTCTATTCAGGAATTAGAAAATATGTTGCCATGGGAACGTTTAATCTATATTACTATGGTTAACCAATACGTGAAAGAAGAAAATGAAAGACTAGAACTCAGAAAAAAGAGATAGAATATGCCAATAGAAAAACCAACAACTGTCAAGTTTGATGCTGACACTAGAAAAGAAGTGTTATCTGCGCTGGGTGGCATCAAGAAAACACTTGAGGAATCCAATAAATCTGAAAAACCCGAAACAGTATCAGACAAGATAGCAACAAAGTTGGCAGAAGGAAAGGGTATATTTTCTTCTTTGAAAGAATCGTTAGTAGAACGCGGTAAAGAAAAAACAGAATCTTTCAAAAAAATGCTTGATCCTGTGAATATCATCAAATCCATGACAGGAGACAGTAAGTTAGCTGGTGTGTTGACTGCGAAAGCTTTGGGACGATCAGAAGAAGAGATTAGAAAAGAAGCTGGATTAGAACCAACCACACCGGACTCACCAGAAGATATCACCGAGAATCCTAAAGAAATTGGTGGAGTTAATGATTTATTAAAAACACTTAATGTAATTGCAGTTCGTGTTGATCAGATTGCTAACTCCATGGGGGCAACACCAAAAGTAACTTCAGAAGGTCGTTTATATGAAAAAACCGAAAAAGGAGCAAAATTTCTAACAAAAGACGACGCTAACCAAGAAACGGCAATACTCAATACACTCTTAGATATCAAAAAGAGTCAAGAAGAAAGTGTTTCACTAGAAAAAGAAATTGTTGATGCAGAAACCAGTCAAGATAAAATCTTAAAAGAAAATGCAAAGCTGGCTGAAGAAGCAAATGACGCTGCTCGTGAAGCTGCTCGTGAAGCTGGCAAGAAAGCTGGTGGAAAATCTCCATCATTAATGAAAGGCAAAAATAAAGAAGATCAAAAAGATGAAAAAGATCAACCTGAAGATCAATCTGGATTTGGTGGTATGTTATCTAGTGTATTGGGTATCATTGGTGGCGCCAAAACAATTGGGGGAACTTTTAAAAAAGGAATTGGCGCCGCGAAATCTATAGGAGGAAGTATACTCAAAAACGTTGGTCTCAAAAAAATTGGTAAAATTGGTAAAATTGGTGCAATTGGTGCTGGAATTGCTGGAGCAGCTGCAATGCCTTGGACAAAGATAGCAGAAACCAAAGTTGCTGCTGATGGGGCTAAAGCCGTAGCAAAGACTGCAGGTACAAAGGTTGTGGCTGAGGGTGCCGAAGCTGCTGCAAAGACTGCAACAAAAGAGGGACTCAAATCAAAAATTGCTAAGATTATCGCTAAAAAAGTGCCAAAAGCATTGCTTGGTGCTGTGGGGAAATCTGTGCCTCTTCTTGGAGCCGCAATAGGATTGGGAATGGCAGTGGGTCGTTTGGTTAAAGGTGATTGGGTCGGTGCTGGTCTTGAAGCTGTATCTGGACTTGGATCAGCTGCAACAGCCATTCCTGCTACAGTAGCATCACTCGCTCGCGATGTATATACAGAAGCATATGAAATAGAACCAGAAAAAGACCCCTCAGCTGGACAAAGAATGCCAGAACTAACACAAATGGTGCAAAGTGCAGCTACAGATTTTCTTCAGAATAAAGGTGAAAGTGCTCCCGAACCAAGTTCACCCGAACCAAGTTCACCCGAACCAAGTTCACCCGAACCAAGTGCTCCCGAACCAAGTGCTCCTAAACCAAGTTCACCTACTGGGGAACCAACATATCCCACATCTACATCTCCCACAACAGATATTAATGCATATGAACCAGTCAAACAAACTGATGGAGCAAAAATAGATCCTGAACCCATCAAACGAACTGATGGCACAAAAATGGATAGCGTATCTCGTGAGAATGAAAGATCAAAAGAAGAGAAGAAAAGTAATGCTAATGTTGTAAATGCACCGATAACAAACATTAACAACAAAGGAGCGACGAATAATAATATTATTACAGGTATGCCCAGCTCTCGTACAACAGAATCAAGTTGGATAGCATCAAGAAATAAAAACTACGTTCCCATATAAGGTTCATATCAACAGACAGCTGCCAGTTCCTTATAACCGAGCAAATCAGTTCTTTATTCAGTGTCCGCCAACTTCTGAAAGTAATCTAAATCATCATCAGTAAGTGTCGTTGCAGGTGCAGTCGTTTTGACGGATCGCAGATCATCTTCAATCGTCGCGGTTGCCTTCATCTTTGCGGATTTAGCACTCACTACTTTTGAAAGATCAGCTGCTTTAGAAGAAGCCATTTCGCCCAGCACCTTATCGAGTTTTGCCTTGAGAACATCATAGGATTTATATTGACTCGCCGCAGTGAACTCAGTCAAGGAATACTCCTCGTGCCAAATCTTCTCTAGCTGAGCATCGTCGGGCAGCAATGAAGCAACGCCATCAAACTCACTCTTGTCATAATTTCGATAGCCTTCTACATTACGAACCTTCAATTTCAGATTAGCCCCCTCATACAGGTGAAATGGATTCACGGGCTTCTCATCCTGAAACTGTGGATTCATCGCTTCGTTAATCTTATCAAAAATCTTCTTGCCAAATCTAAACAACTTAACTTTCTTATCGTGTTCCGGCATTGCGGAATCAGCTACAATATAGATGTTAGAAATATAGACAACCTTTCGCTTCTGCTTACGAACGATGTCTTTATTGGATTCAATGCCCGTTTTCCAAAGACCGTTATTATACTGGCACACAGGACAGTCTTTACCGATTGTGGTGGGGCACTCTTCAATATACCAACCCCCAGGACCCTGAAATCCATGGGAAAACTTACGAATCCACGGCAATCCATTTTCACCGTCTTTTTCTGGAGACGGCAAAAACCGAATCACCGCATAACCATTTCCTGCTTTGTCTACAGTAGGTTGCCAGAATCGCAAATCCTCTGAGGACGATTCTCCCTGACCGCGACTCAGGTCCTCAAGAGCTTTGGTGAGTTTGGCAAGATCATTACGTTTAAGTGATGCAAAAGATGACATAAAAACCTCCTATAAAAAAACAAGTATTAATTTGTCCACAACACCATAATGAATAACATATATTAGTATATAGTATTACGCTGTCACGGTCAAGTTTTTACGCAACAATTGTTTTGATTTTTCAACATCAACCGTGACAAATGGATCATACTTCTCACAGGTGAATAGAAATTCTGGTGTTCGAATCGTATCTCGAATCTTACTTTTCCACATTGGAAAGAAATTTAAAACACGATTCAACACAATAAGTGTCTCTAACACGATCCGATGTGACCACACTGCCGTCAACAATAATGGATATTCCTGATGCACATAGATCCATTCATTGAGATTGGGTGTTTGATCGTGTAACCAGCGTATATCTTGTTCCACTTGATACATAAGCGATTCGTGGACTCTTCGATATGTCAAATACCGATCATGTGCCTCTGTTGCGACTAACATGCGACTATACAAATGAGGATCAAATAAACAATTCGCCACTAATAAATCTTGAAATCGTTCTGGAGTTTGATATAGTTTGGCTAATTTAGCAAAAACAAACCGATCTTGACGTAATTCAAACTTTTTCTGCGTAAGAGTAGTTTTTCCATGATACTTGAAATAATCATAGGACGCACGGGTGAAATGCAATCGCATGGCAAAAAACATTTCAGCAGCATCAAACGGAGACATCATAAAGGCAAACGTCCATACCGAGGAATCAAATGTAAATCTTCAGCATCCTGTGCAATCAACGCCTTTAATCGATCATCCATCAATAACAATGCAGATTCCAGTTCCAAATCAATTTCTTCACAGTAATGTACCACAGATTCAATGTAATTTAAATCGTGTTTTTGTGAAGTTGACACAATCGCTCTGAAGAACGTTTCTTTTTCCTCCCTGGTGGGCATTAGAAAGCTTTCTTGACGATCGTTTGATAGAGCCTTTCAAACTCCTCATGTTGTGCAACCTCTTCATCGAAGTTCTGTTTGTAATGAACCTTGACGAGTTTGGAGACAAGCTTTTTTGGCAATTTAAGATCACCAGAGACTTTCTTGATAGACTCGCGCACGTATTCCCGCTCACTCTCTGCGCGAGCCAGACTCTTGGATGTTTCAGTCAACGCAGTGGATAATTTCTGCTTCTCTTCTAAACTGAGTGTGGGGATTTTAACTGTTGACACTGTAGACATAATGAACCTCCATGATAAAAATAATGAACTACAACTCTCGATCACGATAAAAGATGTGATCGCCAATTTTTGCGACTCGCAACTTTTCTCGCACCCAACTAGGTTTCACATAAACCGCATGAAAATATTGCGCACGTCCCAATAGAACAAGTATATCGCGATCAAAGATATTTTTCAAACTTTTTTGTGCTATAAGTTTGGATTCTTTCCATAAGTGAGGATTAGGTGGATAATACCGCATACAATGATAAGAAAATTGGCAGATTCGTTTACTCCCTACCATAAGGGACTGATGCACTACTCCACAAACAGTTCGCGGGTACTCTTTAATCGCAGTACGATTAAGAATCACCAGTGCAACGGCTTGTTTTCCTATATGCGATTGATTTGCAGCTTCATAGTAAATGGCTTGAGTTAAACAAACTTCTTCCTGTTTCGTATATCTGGGTGCTGCCCCCCAAGGTCGCACAAGCTCACTATCCGTAAATTTTATTAAGCTATAATCTGCATGACCGAGTGTGGTAGGAGTAAATGCATCTACACTCAACATAACAATCAATAAAAGAACCCCCATCATCCTCCGAAGATAATAGGGAATCCACACACTAATTTGTGTATGTTTCATGTATATGGGGAAAACAAATGGGTGGAAGACAACATCTTCCACCCAAAGTTATAAGATTACAAACCCAACCAACGCATAGCATAATGAGCAGCAGTGCTGACAACCACAACAGCGACCACCCACTGCCACTCAGTTAAATATGAAAAAAGATCATGCATATGACCCTCCTGGATTAAAATATAATTGCATTAATAAAAACACACGTTCACTCACTGTCATCTCCAATAATAGAGTTAAGAGTATGAAATTTTTGAATTCGTCTATATACTTGTACACTATATTTATACTTTGGAAAATGCCAAATCTGTGGAAATTCACCCGTTGAGACGCCAATAAGAATGGCGATAGATGGGATCTCCTTTCCAAATCGCTCTTCAGCAAGAAGCGCATAGGTTGTTGCTTGATGAAAATAGTCTAGAATGCCATCCTCATATTTGGGTTTATTAGATCGTTTGAAATCCAAAATAGTATACTGCCCATCCCACGTACAGATACAATCAGTACGCCCAGCAACTTTCAATGCATCACTATACAGTGGCACTTCTGATCCATGAATCGCAGAAACATGACTTTGTAATACTGGTACCATTTGATTTAAGAGCGATTTAATATTAGGCAACACTTGTGATTGTTGAAAGGGTGTCCATTGATTAGTAATAATTTTTTCTAGAGCGCGATGAAGTCGAGTGCCTTCCCCCGCTGCACGTGAGGTGATTGCGTTCGCTTTCGCTTCCCCCACCCGCTCACGCCATTCGCGCAAGCCTTGTTTTTTATCCTCGCTTGAGGTTTTGCCCAACATTGTGGTGACGGATGCATACTTATTCCCTTGCGGAGTCGTATACCACCGACCCTGTGGTGTTGTGTCTTCTGTCAATTCGATTGTGTGCCTCCACAGATCTTGCGCAAACATAATCATTCAACCATAAAATATTTTATCTCTTGAAATGTCCTTCCAAGAAACGTAACACCTTTTCCTGCTCCTCTAAATTAGTATTATTGAATACTGTAATATAGGGCATCAGATCAAAATTGGATAATAGGTTACTATATTTTGTTTCACGACCTTTCAAGAACTGCTTAGACTGATCAGATCCTCTATCCTTGTATCGTGCTTCAAGGACAGTCTTGGGTGCTTTGAGAAATACTATCCGCAAATCGGTATTCGGAAGTGCCATAGCAAACTCTAGGAAGGACTGATTGAAGATTCGATCTCCTTCGAATAGGATGTTAGATTGACATTCGGATACAAACTCTTGCGCGATGGGTTGAACTGCCATAGAAAGGCGATCTGTTCCCGCAAAGGTTTCTCCCTCTTCATACTTACCTAGTACAAAGAGATTCAATTCCTTACAATACATTACAGGCAGCGTCTTTTTTGGCACAGCTTTCTCCCAAGTTTTATCTTTCATAAACTCACGAAGAAGAGTAGTCTTACCTGTTCCTGGACTCCCACCAACGGCAACTAATTTACGCGCCGCAGAAACGGTAATGGTATCTGTACTAGATGCTGTAATAGAATTCGCAATCATACAAAGTGCTCCAACAAGCCCTCAGACACAGGTCTTTCATCATCAAACATCCAGTCTAAGTTTTCAATCTTACCAGTCCTCAAGAAAGAACTGAATCTATTTTTATTAATACCTCTTCTATGATCTAGTTTCTGATCAATTGTCTCGTTTCTTGACTGCCATAGAACATTCCAATCAATACCATACCACCCATCTTTCTCAGCTTTGGTAATCTCTGCAGCTTGACGATCTAGATAGTACCCAAGATAACGTCCATGATGTTCACGGAAAATCTTCTTGAAAGAACACAGGCAAGTCTCCATGGTAAAGAAGTCCACCTGACTTGCTAGTTTGGGGAATCTTTCTTTCATTTCCAGTAAGATTTCGGCAGCGTGTCTTTCAAGATTTTGGTACTGTACAGCAGTGAGTTTTCTGTCCACATCATCATATTTGCCGAGAGTATAAAGCAACCCATTACGATGAGAGCGGGAACCATTATAATCGCACAACATAAGAGAAGTGGGATTGATCCGAATACTAGCGGTGTGCTTAAGATGCTGAAGATAAAACCAAGTATTGTAACGACCAAACTTATAGAGACTCCCTTTAACGCCACTCCATAATTTATCAAAGCTGGTTTCCTCTGATCCTCCATAATAACTCTCTATCGCTTCACGTTGTGTTCGATTGCCGACAAATTTCTGATACGATTCAAACATAGCCGGGAGATGACCCTTGTTCCATTTCGTGTCAGTTTGGTAACGAAGACGTTTGTAATTAGTAGCATTCCATTGCTTCATACGATCTACTGTTGCCAACTCACAGTCAGGAAACTCATTCATCAAAACCCAAGCAGTTGATAGTTGATACGTGTTGCCATAAAGCCAACACAACCAAAGACGTTGCTCATCGTTATGTTCAAATCGTGTGTTGAGATAGTTCGTGACCCACACCGCTGGATCGCAGTCATCATACTTCAACGACCATGCATACCAGCGAATGAACGCCTCTCTATTATTTTGTTTCTGTCTATAATCCATTTTCCCAAAATTTATCGTACTTCTTCACCATCAATGATTGCGCCTCTGTTTTTGCGTTTAGTGCATTTGAATGTTTAATTTCTGCAATCATAGGTACAGCAGTAACATCAAAAATAATATCCTCATTCATTACTTCACCAGCAAGGTACTTATCGAAACAATACGCAATCCATCCACAGTACATCCTTCTATCTTGAATATTTCTAGTCGTTTGAGTGGGACCATCTGATAAAATCGCTCTCGTTTGCAGGTTAGTGCGGGGGTTTACCTTTTTCGAGATATCAGCAGTTGTTTGGAGTTCATCCACCATTATTAAAAGATTATTTAATTCTGGTTCATCAAAATCATTGTGAATACGATACCATGGAGCATACTGCCCACCGGTAATATGATTAATTAAAAATTTAATACCTCTAAACATTTTATCATAGATTTTATCATCTTTATATTTCATCATATACTTAATAAACATTCCAATTAATGGCGAAGTCAATTGTTTTGGTATATACGTATGGGGGAAAAGCTTACCAAGAACGACCAACTCTTCAATGATATAATTCAATTTCTCGCTTGTCTGTGCTGCACGTTCGGCTTCGTTTCGACCCCACTCAAGAGTTACGCATTCACTGTCACCTGGATGTACATAGTTATCCAATGCAACTACTGCTATATCATAAACACTTTCACCCTTCTTCCATTTTAAGGGGAGACGATGCGCATAACCTTTGGCGCGCATATATCCGCTCAATTTCTCTGCAAAAGTTTCAGCTGTTATTTTTGAATCAATAGAGTGATATAGTTGTTCTGCGTGTTTTTCATCATCCACTTTAATAAAGATTCCCAAAATGTTCTTGGGCACTTCATAGTCTGGAAATTGAAGGTTATTTGCCCAAATGTATGATCGCGTATTACCATCTCCACGGTAGAATTGCCCATCAGGGAAAAGGAAAAACATCATCACTTTATGGGTATCGAGAGGAACTCTACCCATAGCATTTCTGGTTTTCGAGTAACGGAGTGTTTCATCACGTTGGCACCATACTGGTGGTATCTTGACGGCTACATTTGTGGGAATCATACACGATGTAATTGTATCGTTTTTAAGACTTTCTCTTATATTATCGAATAAAGAGTCTGCGGATTCATTTTGAGATTGTAGAGCAATAGGTGTGACGATCAACCCATCATCCCGCCATTTATTGATAAGTTTTAGACCTTGGGGTGTTAGACTTGCAGACTTTGAACGATTCTCGTCTCTAGGTATCCAATCTAAATTTTCCGGCAATGAAATAATCTCCCATGGGAAATTATGCTCATATCCATAATTAATTGGAACAATATGATCAAGTTCAAGATTCTCAAGATTTTCGGGTTTTGGACGACTTTTTTTCATATCATTCGCAGCTTTACGACATTTCTCAATATATACAGACCGTTTCATAATCATTGGATTCTCCTTTTTTGGTTTCCACATTTCTTCTGTCTCCCTCATACTCTTCGCATTAGTCATTGGATTCTCCTTTTTTGGTTTCCGCATCTCTTCTGTCTCCCTCTTCCCCTTTTCAAGGATGGCTATATTATGGGCTAGTCCAAGCTAGAAGTCAACAGAAATCTTGCTTTATAACCCGTTGATATCATAAGGAATTTTTGACTCAACCCCATCTAAATTGACCCCTATTTGGCTGTTTGCAAGCTCATAGAGGGTCGTACAGCCTCCCTTACCTTTTCGGTTGATCGCTTTATAAATAACCGTATCGAAATAATCGTAGTCACCCTCTCCGTAGGTATCTCCCCCGATCCTGAAAATGGATAGCTGGCATCCACTTTTTTGTGCCCCCCAAAACTTGAACCCAAGACGCTCATAGAAACCCACGGCATTCTTCTCAGAGGAAACCCTGAAGTAAGTGGCCCCAGTCGCTCTCGCTCGTTTTAACGAATCTTCGCAGAGGATTCTGGCAAAACCTTTACCTCTATGTTTTGCAAACGTATGTAAGAGTTGTAAGTTTGCAACGTGGGGTTTGGTCTTTGATAGTGTGGTAATAATTGCAGCAGTCAACTCATCGCCATCGAATGCGCCAATACAAAACTCCCATTGCCTTAGCATGTCTGCTTTGGCAACGAAAGTCTTAGCAAAGTTGTCTTCTTTATTTGTTGAGATGGCTGCGATAAACTCATCTCTGGTACACTTACACAACCTCATGGTATTCACGGTGTTTTTTTCCACGGTCTTTATCCCACTTAGTCTTTTCCCACCCAACGTATTCGTTCAGATTCCAAACGAATGGTGGGAACGTGTAGGTGTCTGCAGCTAGGATTTCCTTGACACTGGGTCCATCATTCAATGCTGCATCAATAAACTTTTCTACAAAGCGAAACTGAGCTTCTATTTCCTCGCGCTTTGTGGTTGAACGGAAACAGCGAAACTCGATTGTACCAGTATGCTTCATACAGTAAGTATTGATTGCATAACGAAATGGACGACCCATTGATACACCGTCTTTACCTGCAGCATGCAATTTGATAAAGTGTTCAAAGTCTGTTGCCAGATTGATAATATTGTCACACATATATTCTGGCATTTTTCGTCCGCCGTCGTACTTGAGATACATCTTAGCGCCTTTGGCTGTCTTCATTTGATCGGTTTCATAGAACCCATAACACGCCTCAATGGTATCAGTTTGATTAGCTTTAATATATGTAATTAGTTTTTTTAAAGAAGCTACACCACCTTTAAGTCCCGGAACAAATACATGTAAGTGCCCGTGATTAACACAAGAAGCAGATGGTTGGTTACCACTCTCAACAAAAAACTGATGCAATTCCATCACACGATCTACTTGTTGTTGCCAAGTAGCAGTTGGCATGGTGTTGATCTCACCACCCATGTAAGGCTCTTTACCAAGAGGATCGCATGCGACATACTTAAAAGGCTCATGGATGTTTACAATGTCAGTCTCTGCATACTCCCACTTACCAAGATTCTCTGGTGGAGTCAGGCGACGATCTATATCACCCCACTCTATTTCCATACCATACGTAAATGTAGATTTATCATACATGCTGTAAATCTTTCCTATCAGTGGCAACAACATCAACAGTCATTACCATATTCTCACCAAATGTAATGTAGTTATTCATTGGGACTTTAACCGCAGGAATTCTGACACCTGCTCGTTTAGGAATATCTGCAGTAGAAGTAATTAAAACTCCATTCACTAAAGAAGTCAAATATAAAGGTCGTTTACCATTACGATAGGCGACAAGTTCTTTGGGTCGTGAAGTCAACTCACACACAGCCATGGACATATGACTAAATTCTGTAAGTGGTTCGTTGGAGTGTTGAATTAATTCACTATCGTTTTTAGTTTCACAATCATACCCGTAAAGCTCTTTCCACTTCTCTGGGAGTTCTTGAGTAATCACACCATTGTGAACAATGGCGTGACCATTGTTACCAATAGGTTGATTGTATTGTAAATCAGATGTTGAATAGCGGCAATGCCCAATTAAATACAAGTTACCATCTTCATTGACATATGAGGAGAAGTCATATGGAAACTCATCAGCTGGAACAGGTTTCTTAATAATATGAACATCATCATTCTTAATGTACGCCACTCCAGTTGCATGTAGACCTCGAATCTTAGACTCGTGAAATACACGATGTAGCAGTAATAGATCCTCTTTCGAGGGGGCAAGAAGGATTGCTCCTACAATGGCGCACATTATCTAAAGAATCCCTCAAGTGATTGCTGTCCCTTTGCATCAGGATGATGCTTTAACAATTGAGCACAACCAAGTTCTCTCTCACAATAGTCATACCATTCTTGACTTGACCACATTCCCTCCGAGACGCCATTCCACAAATACCGTTGCTGTGGGTGTGACTTATCTAGCCGCCGCGATTCAACAAACTTATATCGCGCAGTCTCATATTCCCAACTCCCCAATTCCAACATCTTTTCGCGGAAATAACAGACCAGCGAAATCCGCTCCATCTCATCCAAGGTTTTTCCTTTGGGTGGAAGAATTTCGGTGTTGCCGTGAATCCCTTGATGATTGTTGACCAACAAAAGATCACCAGGGCGAATATTGATGGCCACACGAAACTCTGGGAGCACGAGATACCCACCAGTCCACTTTTTGTCTTTTGCCACAACGGTCAAATTGGAAAAGCCTTCTCCCAAATCTCCTGCATCACGATGTGATGCGGTGCGGAAATTCTTGTTGACGGTGATTGTGGTAAAGGGTGTCTGCGCACCAGCAACTCGAAATCGTTCATCCAACCGATTGGCACACTTCTCTTGCGCGGCATAGCGAACAGGAAGCAATTGCTTGAACTCATGTGCGAGCTTGACCATAAATGGGTAACAGAGTTCATAGAGATCACGATGGTTCTCGGTGTATGAGGTAGCGCGACCATAGGGAATGCGAGGATAGCGGTCAAAGAATCCAGCGATACCAGACAAGACGCCATTAGCATAAGTGGTATTTGAGATGCAGGTTTTCTTCCAGAGTTCTGCATCCTTCGCAGCTGCAGCAACACTCATCGTTTTCCATTCATCAATTTTATCACGAAAAAACGTATCATACTGATACCCTGAGTCGGTCACTTTGGTTCGTAACCAGACCACTCCACGCACAGTCGTCATGGTTTCCTTCTCATCAAACTCTGTCAGCAGTCGCGCTAGTTCATCATCGTGATCCAAGAGGATTTGTGGCGGTCGAGTGATAAGATACTCAAGGATCGCATATTGCTGATCGGTCACCCAATCACGATCACCACATTTATTATTCGTCACCCCTGCAGCAACACCACGATTGAAGGAGGGTTGTGCTGCACCGACCAGACCGTCATAGGCGCCATGTTGTTCTTGGGGGGTAAAGACATGCCGACGATACTTGAAAATGATGTTGACTTCGCTGTTGGTGCAGGGACCGCCGCAGGACATGTCCCCACACCCAAACGAGGGCGCATAGAAATCACAATCCTCATCAACCAACACATCATAATCCGCGTCAGTCAAAAATTGACCGAGCTTGTCTTCAGCTGCCCTGTCCCAGAACCGTGACGTCACCACCGTCACATCATCATCACGCTGTACACAGTACTTCTGTGGATCAAACTGTTTCATCTTCACCTCATTACCAAATAATTACAAGTATATCTAAATTCTCACTACTTGTCAACTTTTATGCAGCACAATATAGATGTTCTTTACGATACTCATCTTGTGCACACAAAAACTCTTTGACAAATCCAGATCGCACAACATCATTGATATCAAAATCAATCTTAGTAACAGAATTTAGTCGTTGAAGAATACTCAAAAAATGATGAATGCCATTTCGTTCCTCTGGACGCCAAAGGTCTGTTTGTTTCGTATCCCCACAGAAAATCAATCGGCAATTTTGTCCAATGCGCGTTGTCACCGTCGCGAGTTCTCCATATGACAAGTTCTGAATTTCATCGATAATCACAATACAATTCTCAAAAGTAATTCCGCGCAAATACGATGTCGTTTGAAAACTCAATTGAAGTTTATTTTTCAAAATTTCATATCCATCACCACGGTTCAATAACTGATTACAAATATAACGATAAGGTTCCTCATACACCCAGACTTTTTCTTTAAGGGACCCAGGAAGATACCCCACTTCACGTGACGGCACAATCGACCGAATCACAATAACTTGATTGTACTCTGAATCTTTTTTAAGAACCTGACGAAGAGCGAGATAAAACGAAATAAAGGTTTTACCAGTACCTGCGTCACCAGATAAAACAAGATGTTGTCCTTCACGCCATGCGTGGTAAGTTTGTTGTTGATGTTCGGTAAGAAATTGAATAGGAGGAAGGATGAGTGGCTGAGAAGCTTCGTTCAACACCTTTTTCTTGCCCATGAGGCCTCCATTGTGGAGTTAGGGGTTGAGTTATCTGCTCACTCATACTGAACGTAGTCACCATCACTATAATTCCCGTGGTGCTTGTGTGCGTGATTTTCTGCCGCGATTCCGCTCAATAATTGGATCGCGTACATACTTCATAAAATCTGAGGGTGGTTTTTGATATCCCAGTGCCGCAGGATCACCAACTGCGGGGGCTTCTAGAATCACTTGCTCATAGTCAGGATGAGAAGTCAGAAATGCCTCACGAGCAGACATACTGCAAAACTGCTCCAGAATCTCACCGGTAGACTTATGACGAAACGTATAAGACGGCATACACTACTCGTATTTAGGTGTTTAGAAATGTTCGGTGCAGGTAACGAAACAATCGCACAACACTATGAACGCAAATAAAAAAGAATAATGGTATGGATATTGCTATCATCCATAGCACAAAGAATAAAATAAAAAAGACTAAGTACACACCCAAGATAAACAAATCTAATATCATGATCTATTAGCATCCATCTTCTGATGGTTCATCTGGTTCCTCATCTGCGGTTCGTTCATTCATCACCAATAATACTTTTCTCCAACATTCAGCGCAGCGTTCGCCGCGCGAGGGATTCAACCCGCAATAAGAACAAATACGATAGGTGTGTGCGCCTTCTTCGCATTCATAGAGAAGTGCATTTTCAATGGTATTATGAATCATAGAAGTCACGCCGTGGGGTGAAAGACAATGGTCATATGCCGCACAATAAGCGTCAATCAGTTTTGATCGAACGCCCTGCAACTCAGTTCCTTTTTGGAAAAAATTCAGCGTATATGATTCCATCAACGCTGAAAATTCATGTGGTGTTAACATTCAACTACACCCCCATGCAGTTATATAGTAAAGTGGGGACGACCCAAACCCAGTCACCTGGGATAAAGGAGCATGGATATAGTTGACCAGACCACATCCAAGGGGTCGCCCCGTAAATTATTTACAACGTCGCAGTTGCCGTCTCTGTGCTATCAGAAGATTCGACAGGCACTGTCACTGTGCCGTCAGAAGATTCAACTGGTGCCGCAGGTGGCGCAACAGAAACATCCAACTTGGTATACAAATCGAGAAAACTGGTTGTTGTTTCTCTATCAAACCGATTCAAACAATATTGAATAGCCTTAAGACGATCTTTAAAAATCGCATACGCTTTTGTGATATGAACCAACCGACGAGTTGAGATCACATCCTGACACCCACCATCGTTGAAGGTTTTCCGAATAATCCCTGCCCAATCAACAAGCATCGTCGCAAAGGTATCATCTTCACTATCTATTGCTTTGAGTTCCTTCCGAATAATTCGCGTCTCACAATTCTTTGGTGCCCAGTTCTGCTCAAACATAATAGGGAACCGTTCCAAAAAAGCTTCATTCAGCACATTGGTGAACATATACCGTCCATCGTCACTGCCTTTACCTTTAGTGTTCGCAGTGGCTACGATATTAAATCCTACCGCAGGTGTCACCACCTCATTCTTCTTCTTGAGTAAGAACGGCTTACCTTCCAACACCCGTTGGAGCGTTGCGAGATTCGCTGCACCATAATCGAGTTCATCCAAGCACAAAATAGCCCCCTCTTTTGCGGCAAGAGTTACCGGACCATCTTTCCACACCATACTGTTATCACTCAAAATAAAGTTACCAAGCAAATCGCCTTCGTCTGTTTCGGGTGTCATAGACACACAGACAAACTTTCGCTTGAGTTGGGCACAGGCCTGTTCGACTGCAAACGTCTTACCTGTTCCCGAATGCCCCGTTATAAAGACGGGATAAAACTGCTTCGAGTCTATGATACATTTGAGATCATCAAAGTTTCCAAACGGAACAAAATGCTCATACTTCTTGGGAATAAGTAACGCATCATCTGCGTGAGTCTGCTCAATCACACGACGCGGCATCTGAAGAACCTTTGCCTGAAACGCTGGAGCTGACTCAGCTGTAGGTACGCGATACTTTCCCCAACTAATTTTGTTCGCAGGATCGTTCATGTAGAATGACGGGTATCCTATCTTTAAAGATTTAACAATCTGCAGTATCTCTTTCTTGGTAATAGAGACGTCAGAATGTTTCCTTAACGCACACAAAAACTGTTCACGATCATTGGTCTTCATCACGACACTCCTTTTTTAAGTTAGACCACTCACTACCCTACTATTAGTATACTAAATTTACCCACAAAAATCAAATTTTTTACATGTCTTTTTTGTCATCTGCCTCCTTCCGCAATCAGAGGAATAAATTTGGTTGCCAAGAGACGATTCATCGCTTTCTTCTCAAACATTCTGGTAAAAGCGGTGGTGACTCTAACCTTTGTTGGCACAACTCCTTGTAGCAACTCATCTAACTTTTCACCCAATTCTACTTGGCCGCGCTTTTTCTTCTTAGAATACAAAAACGAAAAGCGTGTATAACCATCCATATATGATTCCATATATCGTTCTTCTTTGAACTTCTCAATGAGATTTGATGCTTCCTTCCAAGAGGCAATCGTGGATCCCGTCTTGGTACGATATAACGTTGTAAATATATCACGCAAATGTTTGCTCTCAGACGAGGGAATCACATAGATACCAAAAACTTGCACTCCAGTGAAATGCCGCAACCACTTCAGAATAACTGCTGTTTGACTCAATCGTGTATGGTCAACCGCGATCCAATGTTGCTGCGTTGACTCATCGAGGAGCGCCATTTTGTGTTGCGATGGGGAGAAACACGAGGGGTAAAATGAAATAGAATCATGGGAAAGGGAATCATCCTTCAAGGTTGCTAACGTATCACGTTTCATGATAGAATAATTGCCATCTGAATCACCATCTTGAACAATAATAAGGTGTGCCAGATCCACATGATGGTGCTCACGAAATGACACAAGGATATCCTTCATCACCACCAGTGCCTCGTTGAGTGGGGTTGATTGCAATCGCTCGCAGTCTGGTATTGATGCACTATACGTCTTCCCAATGGGGTTGTTGAGGAAAGCGATCATCCGGTTATCATATTGTTTGGCTAAAAAACTCTGATACATCACAGCTTCATGAAAGTCTTTTGCCGACAATTGAGAATGCACGATTTCTCGCAATGACACGGTGCCCATATGTAAATCACCACCACGAAAGTCCCACAGCGACGCATCATTCATGTCTGCTTTGGCAATGAAAGTCTTAGCGTCGTATGCTTCTATTTCTGGATGCGCAAGAATGGACGAAAAACTATACGCAGCAAATGGAATATGTGTTTTACGACAGAATAACGCCAGCACCAAAATTTGCTCAATCGATTCTTGCATCATATGGCTCATTGATCCGCTCTTATCCAACAGCAAGACAATGCCGTGTGATTTCCCCTTATAGAATTTGGTGCGCTTCTTGAAAATGACATCATCCAAGAGTTTATATCGATAGAGTTTCGTGATATTTAAATCTCCGGTGTTTGCCTGTTTGGACTTGCGAAAGACAGCGGCAGCCTTTTTCATTTCAAACTCTTTAACCAAAAGAGACACATAGGTGTCATTCCGCTCCATGAACTCAGTATACGCGGCTTGAATTTCTGAGTCGGATGGATCATTTATCCTGCGTTTATAGGAATTATGATTATGATTATTATAATGATTCTTCAATGTCTGGACGACATCCGCCACAGGGGTCACAATCTTCTTCAGATTCGGGCGAGGGAGTGTCACATAGAGTAAATCCAGAGACTCGGTAGATAACAGACTTTCTTCACGCTTACGAAAGAACTCATCAGTATAAGAAGTGGGATCTTGCTTGGGATCTTGCTTGATATAACACTCAGTGTCTGACTCATCTAACTCATCTGACTCATCTGACGAACTTGATTCAAAATCAGTATCAAAAGAATCTTGCATCATATCTTCTTCGTCGTCGTTGTCGTTATTATCCTCCTGTTCATTCTCTGTTTCTGTTTGAGTGAGAAGATCATCAAGAGCCTTGGTTTCATTCAGTTCTTGTTTTGCCTGTGCATAAAGGTCCTGAGCAAGCAGATAGACTTGCTCCCACGTTTCTAATTTTTCCATGCGTGTCACAAACTGCATTTCCTCAGGGCTAAACGAAACCGTCAACCGTGAACCACCCTTTGCAAATAAATTCAGACGATCAATCAGAGGGAGTTTGGTAACATCTTTATCCTGGACACCAAAGAAATTTTCTTTATGAAGCTGCGAATATGCCGCCAAAAATGAGGCAGTCAATCCAGGAAACCGACGCTTCATAAGTTTTTCAATGCGCGCATCTTCCAGAATGTTCAAGAAGAATTTGAAGTTGCTTCGCTCGCGCCCTGCAATAGCCTCATGCCAGCCATCAGGTGGGGTATGGAGCGCATGCCCCACTTCATGCCCCATGAGCAAATCATAGATCACTCCCGACATGTTTTTCCAGATCGGGCACACCAGTGTTCTGGTGCTAAGATCAAAATAGGCAGTTTTGGTTTTGCGATGCTCGACGTGAATGTTTTCTTCGGCAAGCAATTTCGCGAGTTGAGATTTTGTTTCTGCGGTATACAACATAGTCATATCACTCCTTTTAATATCAGTATACTCTCTTTCAAGACGAAAATCAAATAAATTTGTCTAATTGATGATTTCTCCAGGATGAGAAAGATTGTGCATACACGTGAAATTAGGTCTCATATAATTGACGACGAAGATTGACAATACGCACAATAGCATCTTCCGCAATTTGAATCGCGCCAGTTTTCAATTCTAGAATTTCACCTAATGCAGTATAACAAATCTCATTTTCTTGCTGCAGTTCGATTACAGTTTTCATGACTTCTTGTGCTAAGAGCGTATGAGCTTGTTCCATCGCATTATATTGTGTTTCTAATGCATGAACTTGCAAAGTCAGATGCGCAATCCGCATTTGATCATCCATGGATAATATTTATGACTTTTATTGTGTTTGAGCCCACTCCAACACATGCATGGTGATATTATGCGCTGCAACGAATCCTGCATAAATAAATTGTGCTACTTTCTGAGGATGCGCAATCCCCAATCCACACACCACACCGAGCAAAAATCGCCACATATAAACAACTTTCTCTTTTTTAAGGAATCTATCGATTGATAGTAATTTTTGTAATGATGATACCGGTCACAAGTCCAAGAATATAGAGTCCACAAGCCATCATTGCAGAGACGAAATCCATATGACTCAATGTCATATCACAGGGAATAGTGGGCATGTCTTAGGCTGTTTCTTCTTGATGGTGGTGCATCGTTGTCGTGGTGGTGGTACTTTTGGTATGATAGTTTGCAATTGCAGCTTTAATCGCATCCTCAGCCAGCACTGAACAATGAATTTTGACAGGTGGTAAATTCAGTTCGGAAACAATATCCGTGTTTTTAATATCTTGCGCTTCAGCAAGAGTCTTCCCCTTAAGCCATTCAGTCGCGAGGCTGGAACTCGCAATCGCGGAACCACACCCAAAGGTCTTGAACTTCGCATCGACGATCTTCTCACCTTCAACCTTAATTTGGAGCTTCATGACATCACCACATTCAGGTGCCCCCACCATCCCTGTTCCGACATGACGATCATCTTTGGGCAAACTTCCCATGTTGCGTGGATTGGTAAAATGATCAATGACTTTGTCGCTATATGCCATCGTTGGTGGTAACTCCGTTCTCGTTATCGTCGTGGAAATTACATGATTAGCAGTTGATGTTTGTAATATTCAATTTTGTCTCTCAATTGCAATTTCTTTTTCTTTAACTGCAGATATTCCGTCAAGTGCGATCCATAACTATCCATAGCATGAATGCGTGTATCTAGATCACGATGTTGTTCTTGAAGATGTGTCATATGATGTAAAATTTTTTGTTTCGTAAGCATCGCCAAAACCCTCCATCAAGTCTATCAGTGAGACTATCATGATGATCAACAATAACAACAACAATCCTCGAATCTTATGCTCCTTTCGTGCCAAATTGAGTCAGTTCTTGTGGAGACCACATCATGTCAATTTGCGCATGTTCAAATGACTCTGAGGTTAAATAGATATCCACATCATGAGAAATCTCCGTGACAGCACGAACCAATCGATGATATTCGGATGTCACGAGAATATCTTTCGCCACATACAACAACCCACGTAAAATACCCCATTGAATACGAATCGCTGGGCTCGCCACGCGCAATTGTTCTTTAATCTCCATCTTGGTCTGATGGACGAGTTGTGGTAGTGTTTGTAACACTTCATCAACAAATATTTCTGAATCATCACGATTCATTCGTTGTAAGAGATAGTGATTCATATTCTTATTCGCTCCCTTTTTACTTCGCGTCGACTGTTTGAATCACAAAGCCAGTCGCGTCTTTCTTTCCACGACCCTTGGCTTTCAACCCCACGACGACGCCCTGGGGGTCAAGAAAGCGCAAATCTGATTCATCTCCATCAATCACGGTGCGCCCAGCATATGTGGCAGGAACTGTTGCAAATACCGCCGCCACGTTCATGCCTCGGTGAAGGGCATCACGCGCATCCAAATCATTTGATTCCGCCCGTGAAAAGGTGAGATGGTAATTAGGAAGATGCGCGACGTCGCGATTGGCAAGCTTCGTGTAATCATAAAACTGAACCTGGGGAAACTGTTCAATGATGCCCTGAGACTCCCATCGAATATCACTGGTCCCGTTCAAGCGAAAGCAGGGAATCAGCCCTTTGCGCACGGCAGTGCGGATCCCTGCATGAATCTCTTTGACCAACTGCGTGAGAAATGTTGGACGATCTTCAAAAAACATTTTCGTCTTACGAATTCTGGCTTGTTGAATCGCGTTGGTTGTTTCACCTTTTCGAAACATTCCGCCGCGTCCAGCAGTATTTAGACATGCGGATTTGCACCCCTCGGTGGCTTTAGGGCAGGTTTGATACCCTGAAAGGGTTGCGGGAGCAAGGTGGAGAATGAAGGACAGATAGCCTTTCTTCTCGCCCTTAAGTAGCTTTGGATTGCCGGTGGTTAAGAGGGTCATGGTCTGGTCTCCTTTATTGTTCATGCCTATAGTATATACCCACTAGTCATAAAAGTCAACACCTCAAGGGGTCAAAATGAGTGAATTTCCGAGTAATATCAATAACTTAGGATTTATTTTTCGCTGGAATATCAATGACTTAGGAGAGACGAGGAGGCTGAACCGTGGGGGAAGAGGCTAGACCAGCCCCATAGAGGCACCAGCCCGATAGAGATGATAGATCACCTCATCCCGAACCGCTTCGAGCCGATACGGATCAACACCAGGATAATCTTTTTTAAGAATATTCGATCGGAAGGGTGATAGCAGTGTGTTCGCCACAGCATGATGGAGAGGGGTCGTGAGACGTGGCTTGAGCTTATCTGCGAGCTGTTGCCGTTGGTGAGCATCCAGCTGATATCCTAACCATGCCCTCACAATATGACGTTTCTCAAGATTGGGGGATGGTCGGACTCGCCGAGCAACGGATTCTTCAGTACAGTATTGGCGAAAGGTTATCATACCCCTATATATCATCTGCCTTGGGAAAGTATTTTGTAGTGCACAGAAGAGAAGTCATTCATCTTCTTAGCAGCTAGATACATCCTTTTATAGAGTTCTCCAGGGTTTGATGCAGTTTCTAAAGCGTAAATATAGTATAGCAAAACTATGGCTCGCTTTACTTTATATTCTGACATCTGTGGGTGTCGGCCGCGGTCATCAGTGATCCCAGAAACGCTAACAAACGTAAACTCGTTGGCTTTTACATACTTAACAAAGTCTTTGTAATGATGATATTCCGACGGATTAGCAATAGCCTGTTTCTCCATAGTCTCAAGTTGAGCCATGACAGACTTAGCAGCTTTGCCACGGGGTAACTTCTTCATATCTGAAGTTACTGCGTCAAGGCCGGCCACATCGCGCTGAAGCATATCTTTAGAGATAGCACCGTCAAAAACTTTAGCAGTCTCTGGTTGCCCCTCACCATACGTGTTAAGTTCATTGGAAGCGCCACGTGGTCTAAAACGGAATCTATAATTTACACTATCTTTAAATATTTCAAATCGAGGTAGTAAATCGAAGTATGTGTTAGAAACTTTATAATCGAACTTCTTCCATGGACCACAATACTTAATGCTCTTGCTGTATTCGGCGTCAACTTTAATCTTTGATATACCAGCCTCTGTTGTACCTTCGACTTTCTTAAGAGAGATACCAATGATTTCTTTAGAATTAAACTTCTTTTCAACAAATTTGTTTAAGTGTTCAATACCAGCTTTCTTAGCAAGTAACTTCTTATATAGAGCATCGATACTGTTAGCTAATGTCGGTGCGCAACGCCGTTTAACTGCCCATATATCAGAAGGATTCCAGTTATCCTTACTATCAGGAAGAACGTTAGAATCTGTTATTTGATTCAAGAATTTGGGTTTCTGAGGGTTGCTGTCTCTGTAAAAGTCGTATTGAGCCATACAACTTTTTGGTATAACTGTCAGGATAGCATTTATAGTTTTCTTGAAAGAGTCATGCCATGATTTATCAAAGTTAAACTTGATTGCTTTGTTGATCATCTCTTCGGTTGGCATCTCTTTATTTGTTGCGTAATACTCAAGACAGTATCTAGTGCCGTCTTCTTGTTGAGCAGTCGATGGAGATTTAGATGCTAATGCTTTGCCTTTTTCATCTATAACATTTAAGAAACCACCGCCAGATTTGTATATGTTTACTTCTGTCAACTCGTCATCTGAACCAACCTGAACCGAGAATTTATTGTCTTTTAGGTCGGTTACTTTGACTTTTTTTAATGATTCTAACGCAGCTATTGCCTTAGGGAATACTTTTTCATCAGTAATCTTTAGAAGTGGAACCCCTCTTTTTGGTAAGTTACCATTCTCTGTTTCGAGATATATCACAGAAGAGAAAGGGGTTAATTTTTGAATGATGATTTCTAATGCATTCGTCCTCTTCTGCCATTGTGCTGGAGTCTCGGCTGGTTTCTTTTTAACCAACATTTGAAATCCTGCTTTTCCTTGGTAGTATCGTGTGGCCATAGTGGATATTATACCTCAATCCACTATTTAGTATAATAAGAGCGGGACAACCTTTTATGTTTTGCGTTTCTTTTGGATTTTTTCTACGCCGCGATTAGGTCGCGTCATCAATCTTAGGAAACTTCGTGGCGAGATCGTTTTTACCAGAAATGAGCTTCATTTATCTGCACCTCATTTATGGTACATGATAGGGAAATGCAAGAGGCGGCTGCCCCAATGGGAACAGCCGCCGCTTGTCACAGATAGATAGAAAAACCAAGTGGTGGGAGGTGCACCACTTGTCAAAAACTATCTATTCACAGAAAGCTTAAATGGGCCTCCTTTAGGTGGGCGCGGCCCATCGTACGGCAATAGATCAACTTCAATTTTAAGCTTCATATACCGGATAGTCTCTATTAGATCGTCAATCCACTTACCAGTTGTTTCTTCCACCAGCTCACGCTTTGTGGTGTAATGCAAGATAATTGCACCTTGCATATTCTTCTCTTTACGCATGACACGCAGGACAAACGCAAGAGGTTTAGCGTTGGCGCATTCCCCCACTTTCGAGACCACAGTTGATATATTGCGCACTCCGTATTTGTTCCACTTATAATCAGCAAAGTACGCATCATCATATGTCGTGAGAGGCGCTTGATAGGTGAGTTCTGCTTGAGTTTTCTCAAAATCAGTAACAATAGACTCCAACAGACCATTCAACTGTTGTTTTGACCCACACACATAATCAAAGTTCAGATACACTAACTGGCGCGCCCGATCCTTGTGAGCAGGCTTTGAAAGATCGAGCTTCTGAGCAGCCAAGAAGTTATTGATGTTTCTTTTCAAATCTTCTTTTGAATTCGTGGCACGAACCTCGAATGGCTCGCGATTCATATACAATCCAAATCGCAGAATATTCTGTTCACGAATTTCTTCGGTTGACCCAAACTCTGATTCATTCAGATACACGACAGGAACTGAGTTCCAACCAGCCGTTTTTCTCGCCGCCTCACGACGGGTATGCCCACTAATAACACGCTTTACGTCATCTTTGGACACGAGCACCACGATTGGTTTAAACGTTTCGCGAGCTTCTTTAGGATTTTCCAGAAGACGCTGACGGATTTTTGACACCGTGTGGTGATTGAGAATCACTTCGCGAATTTGACAATCGCCATAGGCACACACTTCATGAATTGAGACGTCAACTTCTTTATAGAAGTTTGTTCTCTCTTCAATATGCTTGGCGATTGTGGTCACAATCGCGTGATTTTCATTGGCTTCAGTGACATCCACACTACCCTGTGGAATGCCTTTCCCGTCACCACGCAAAAAATCAATAATAACTTGTTTCTCGTGCGTCGTTAATATTGATTCATCGGTCTTATGCGCATTATTTACAGCATTGAAAAACTTGCGACCAAGTTTTTTACCGTAATCCCACGCAAACCATTCTGCTGCACGTGCTTTTAATTCTGGCCCAATAAACAAAATCGAACGTTCAAGTCTCCCCCTACTATAACGATCCCAAAACGCACCGTCTTTACACGACGTAATGTAGGTGAATTTATCGTCTCCAAGCGGAGATTTAAACCCAATGCATAACGTGCCGGTTTCCATATCTTGATACGCATATACATATGACGCATCTGCATCATAGATATGCATTATATTGTTCTTGTCACTTCCACTGTTCTTACGAGAATCCATGATCTACCTCTTAGTTAATTTCCTGAGCAGCCTCGGTGTTTTAGACACGTAGCATACTCCGGTGATTGAATTCCACTTGCGCGGGAATTCTTAGCGCGAAAGCAGCCTCGGTGTTTTAGACACGTAGCATACTTCCATGATGAATTCCAACTTTTTATTCGCGGGAATGCGCGCGAATTGCTCATCATTATTACATTTTGAACCTCCTTTCATATATACGAGTGAC
>Ga0194131_10002379_pt1 | contig 30889 bp, 29 predicted proteins | sample TA2KigO120mmetaG_FD_148631 | JGI IMG/M metagenome (GOLD analysis project Ga0194131, IMG submission 148631) | Freshwater microbial communities from Lake Tanganyika, Tanzania - TA2015053 Kigoma Offshore 120m | ecosystem: Environmental > Aquatic > Freshwater > Lake | place: Tanzania: Lake...
TCTGGTGGGAGGCGCCGAGGCCCTGGCCCGTATCGCCATGGAAGTACTCGTGGAACAGGAGTAGATCCCGCCAGTGCGGGTCGTGCTGGAACGGGCTGTCGATCGGGAAGATGGGCCGCAGTCCGTTTACACCGCGCGAGAACAGCGCGATGTGGCGGTCGGCGAGTTCGCGCGCGATTTCGCCGAAGGTGATGCCGGGGACGACCTCGATTGATTGCCCGTACGCCTTGGCGAGTTTCCTCAGCGATTCGATCATGAGGAACGAGGTCGGAAACCAGACCGGTCCCCGCCAGTTGGAGTTCCCGCCCTTGATCTTCGTCTGCGCCTCGGCCGGCTCGTAGGCCACTGTCCGGCCGTTATGGCTGAAAGGCTGGGCCATGTGAGCGCGGGAGAGGCTCCGCAAGCCATACCGCGAGAGGAACTCGTCGCCGTCGCAGACTCTGATCAGCACCCGGCGCATCTGCTCCAGGTCGACCAGCGTGCACACGCGCACGATCTCGCCGGCCTGGACAACCGTGTTCACGCAGTGCTGCACCAGGTCCTGCCGATTGGCGAGAAACCAGTCGTGGTTGAAACGGAACTCCGGAAACGGACGGATCCACTGCTCCTCGAGGCGCTCAACCGCGAACAGCGGGATCAGCCCCACCATCGACCGCACGCGGAACACATCCGACGTCCCGTCCCGGTGCCGCAGGACGTCGTAGAAGAAGCCGTCCCGCTCGTCCCAGAGGTGCATGCTCTTCATCGCCGCGCCGATGTACACGTAGTGCTCGAAGAACTTGGTGGCCATCGACTCGTAGACGCTGTTCTCCTTCGCCAATTCCAGCGCGATCCGCATCAGGTTCAGGCAGTACATGCCCATCCATCCGGTCGCGTCGGACTGCTCCAGCACCGCATCGCCGCCGAACCCCTCGCTCCGGTCGAACGCGGTGATGTTGTCCAGGCCGAGGAAGCCGCCCTCGAACACGTTGTTGCCCGAGCGATCGACCTTGTTCACCCACCAGGCGAAGTTGATGAGCATCTTGTGGAAGCAGCGTTCGAGGAACGTCCGATCCGCGACCCCGGTGCGGATGCGATCCATGTTGTAGACGCGCCACACCGCCCACGCGTGAACGGGGGGATTCGTATCCGAGAACTCCCACTCATACGCCGGGATCTGCCCGTTAGCGTGCTGGAACTGCTCGAACAGCATGAGCCAGAGCTGCTCCTTCGCCAGCGCCGGATCGACAAGCGCGAGGACGACAGCGTGAAAGGCGAGGTCCCAGGCCGCGAACCAGGGGTACTCCCACTTGTCTGGCATGGAAAGCACGCGCATCGAGTTGAGATGCCGCCAGTGCGCGTTCCGGATGGTTGCCCTGCCCGGGGGTGGCGGCGGGTAGGCCGGATCACCATCGAGCCAGCGGGCCGTATCGAAAAGGTAGATCTGTTTTGTCCACAGCATCGAGGCGAATGCCTGCCGTTGGATCCCCCGTTCGTCGGCGGACGCTTTCGGAGGGTGGATTGCGGCGAAGAACTCATCCGCCTCGCGCCGCCGCCGGCGCACGATCTCATCGACGAGCGCAAGCGGGCGGCGCGGCTGCCCGTCGGTGAGCCGAAGGCGCAGCACGGTGGACCCCCCCGCCGGGACCTCGGCTGTGCGCCAGAGGCAGGCCTTCGATCCGCGTTCGTCCCAGTTCACCGCTTCGATCTCGCCGTGCACGATTCGACGATGGAAGGCGTCCTTCGTGTGGCGGCTCCGCGAGGGGATTTCCCGCCCGTAGAGACGCGTGCAATTGGTCTCGTTATCTGTGAAGAGCGGCGTGACGCCCTCCTCACAGTACAGGTAGCGTGTCCCAAGCCGGTAGGAGAAGCCGAGATTGCTCAGTTGAGGTCCGGCGGAATCGTCGGCGATGAGAACGACCGCGCCATCGGCTCCCGCCGCGCGTGCGATCGTCGGCGGGGGCCGATCGAGGCCGTCCCATGCCCAGGTGTTGCGGAACCAGATCTGGGGCAAGATGTGGAGGCGCCGCGGTTCCGGACCGCGATTGAAAGCCTCGATGCGAATGACAAGATCCTCTTCGGAGGCTTTGGCATACTCGACGAAGACATCCCAGTACCGGTCGCCGTCAAAGACACCGGTATCGAGCAGTTCGTATTCCCGTTCGGTGGGAGGGAGGTTCCGATTCTGCTCCACGAGTTCTTCGTAGGGGTAGGCTGCCCACGGGTACTTGTACAGATACCGCATGTAGGCGTGGCTGGGCAGGTTGTCCAGATAGAAGTAGTACTCCTTCACGTCCTCGCCGTGGTTGCCCTCGCCGGGGACGAGGCCGAAGGCGCGCTCTTTGAGGATCAGATCCTCCTCGTTCCAGAGCGCCAGTGAGAAACAGAGCAACTGGTAACGGTCGCAGATGCCGGCCAGGCCATCCTCGCCCCAGCGATACGCCTTCGATCGCGCCTGATCGTGGCTGAGGAACTGCCAGGCGTTGCCATCGGCGCTGTAATCCTCGCGGACCGTGCCCCAGGATCGCTCGGCCACGTAGGGTCCCCAGCGTCTCCACGCACCAAGCCGCGCCTGATCGCCCGACAGGCGACGATGCTCCTCGGTTGTCGGTTCCTTCGTCGTCACCTTTCCCTCATCGGCACTTGTACTCGGAAGGATATTGGCGCTGCGTTACCGAATCTGCCGGCCGCGGCTCTGACTTTGCCTACGGCGGCACGCTCCCCGTCATTACCAGCACTCCCGATACCCAGTCGCCCCGCTCGCGGTACGCGACGATGAAGGTGCCCGGTTCCATACCGGGCCAGGGATCGAACGGGTCGGCGATGCGCGCCGCGCTCTGGAACCGCTCCGCGAGTCCGGCGCTACGAAACCTCTCGTAGCTTCCCAGCAGGATCGCATCGCCGGGAATGAGGTCGCGCGACTGCGCGCGCGCTTCGGCCCGTCGAGGAATCTCCTCCGGAACTCACTCGCGTTCGATGTACTACATGATGTCGTTCGCTAGCGCGACGGTGATCTGTCCGCTGCGGTAGGTGATGAACCGGCCATTCGGGCGCCCGTTCGTGCCGAATCGGGCCTCGAACTCGTCGCGGAAGAGGCCGAGGCCGCCAGAGGCGCATCGGCGTAGGTGTCACCCGTGCCGCCGGCCCGGACAGAGGCGGGAGCGCGCTCGATGATGGCGCGCGAGTTCGCGTCGGCGCGGCCTGACACGCGAAAATGGGCGGCAGTATGAGGGCGAGGATCAGCGCGGGGTGAAGCCGGCTCACCGTTCGGTCAGTATGCTCGATCCGGCCGACGGTTCCCCCATATTGGCCCACGTGGCTCGCCTGACGCGCCGCGCGTTCGCTTTGGGAGGAACGCTCGGTCTCGTTGCAGTTCCGCTAGCCTGCGCCCTCCCACCACCCCCTACCCCGACCCGTCCTGCCCTGACAAGACCTCCCACCCGGGAACCCACGGCGAAGCTCATCCCGTATGTATCCGGAGGTCTCGGCCTCTTTCGTGATGAGTGGGAGGCGCGGTACGGCCCGCCCGTCTCCAGCACCGCCTCCTTCGTGCTCTACCGCGGCGGCATCGGGGCCTCCTTCGCGAATGGGATGGTCTGGTACGTCGAGCGCGAGTGGAACTTCGCCGACGCTGTCGGCCAGGACCTGGCGCGGGCCGAATCCCGCCGGTTCCTTCCCGGAGATGCCGGCGCGATGAGCGAACATGAGACCCGCTTCCTCCGTCGGTACGACCGGTACTTCAGCGCGGCGCTGGCGGCCCGATTCGCCTCGGTAGCGTCGTCGGACAATGCGGTCGACCTCTGGCTTGGCCAGCCGGCCGGCTGGTTCATTGTCTTCTACCGCGACGTCGGCGAGCGAGTCTGGTCGCTGGCCCTCTCCACCGGGAACAATCCCGATCTGAACGAACGCTCCCGCCTGTAGTGCGGGGTGCGACTCGCGACCTGACCCTCCATCATCGCAGTCCGACCCGCGGGAAGCGTGGGGAGGCCAGTACCATGGCGACGGGAGGTGAGACTCGATGTATGCCCCCGCAACCGAATTCGGGCCGGATGTCGGCGATGTCGAGGTGTTCCCCCACGGCGATCAGGTCCACCTGTTCCACCTGACACTGCGCAACTGCGATGTCGCGCAGCACGTCGCATCGGACGATGGCCTGGCCTGGCGGCCGCTGCCCGAGGCGCTCCGGACCGGCGATCCCGGAGCCTGCGACGACGACATGATCTGGACGATGTCGGTTACGGAACGAGGGGGCCGCTTCTACATGCTGTACACCACGCTTGCCCAGGCCGAAGGTGGCCGCGTGCAGCGCAGCGCGCTCGCCGTCTCCGACGATCTCCTCACCTGGCGCAAGCACGGCGACGGGTCAGTCGCCGAGGCCGATGGACGCTGGTATGAGGCCGACCTGGCGGAGACCGCGCGAATCTCCTGGCGCGATCCGAAGCCGATCCTCGTCGGCGACACGTATCACGCGACGGTCAACGGACGGGTGAAGGATGGCCCGCTCCAGCGGCGGGGGTGCGCCGCGCTCATGGCGTCGCGCGACCTGATCCACTGGCAGGTCCCCGGCCGCCTCTGTACGCGCCGGGCCGATACTGGGACCTCGCGTGCCCTCAAGTCTTCACGATCGACGGGCGCTACTTCCTGACCTCCGCGATCATGGAGGATCGCCTCCAGCACTACTGGTAGGCCGAGGACTTCCTCGGCCCATACGCCGTGCCGGCCGACGGGGCCGTGCTCGCGCCCGCGGGCCACTACGCCGGGCGGGTCTGTCACTGGCAGGGTCGCGATCTGTTCTTCTGCTGGAACCCCGCCGACTACGCATGGGCGGGTAACCGGAACAGCTACTGCAAGCACGTGCCCGCGCCACTCGTCCTGCGGCGTCGCAACGATGGCACGCTCCGACGCGAGAGCTACCCCGGCTGGCGAGCCTACCAGGAGAGTCCGCTTGTCGCGCCGCGGCTGGTCCGCGTCTCAACCTTGCGCGGCACGGCGCTCACCGACTGGCGTGTCGAGGCATCGGACGGCATGGATCAGGCGGAGACCGCCGAGGAGTGCGGCGACTTCCTGCTCGATGGGCGAATGACCCCGCTCGCGAGTCGCTACGGCCTCGGGTTCCGCCTCAACAGCCTGAGTGGCGGCTACTACGTCGAGTTCAACGCCGAGTCGCGCTCGGTCAGTCTCCAGAAGTGGCTGGTTCCCACCGAGCGGGTGACCTATGGGTATCGCGACCTACAACGCGGTGAGATGCGCCACCCGCTCCGCAGCGGCGAGGAGGTCACGATCCGTCTCCTGGTGGTCAGACCGTACATCGAGGTCGAATTCGACGGCGATGTGGTCATCGCAACTCTCAGTCAGGAGCGGGATCGCGGGAGGGTCGGCATCTGGTGCGAGGGCGGCTCCCTCGCGCTGCGCGACGAGAGGATCGCGCCGATGCGGCGCTCACATCCCTGAGTCGCCGGCGGTCTTGGCGGCCTCCGTGGGCCGGACGGAGTCTCAGCGGTTCGCCTCCGCCCGGGCGAACATCCAGGTGCCGACGACCATGAAGAGGGCGAACAGCGCGCCGCACAGGGCGAGCGTCACTAGCGGCGGGTCGAGCACCGTGAGTGGGAACTCGCTCGTGCCCGTGTAGTACGCGCCGCGCATGAGATCGACCGCGTACCGGAGCGGCGAGATGCGCGAGCCGATCTCCAGCGGCAGAGGCAGGTTCTGGATCGGACTGAATACGCCGCCCAGGAAGTACTGCGGCAGGAAGATGAAGGGGAAGACCTGGCTTGCCGCGCGTTGACTGCGGATGTTCGCCATCAGCAGTACCCCGAAGCTCCCCCCGAACACGCAGATCACGATCGCCGTCGGCACCATGCGAGCGATCTGCTCCATGGTGAACGGGATGCCGTAGAGCACGGCGAAAGCGAAGATCCCCACCCCCTGAGCAAGCGCGACCATCGACTCACCGCAGATCTTCCCGAAGATGATCACGTAGCGTGACACCGGCGAGACGAAGATCTCCTGACTGAAGTCGTTCTGGCGATCCTCGATCAGCGAGATGATCCCAAAGGCCGAGGACTGGAACAGCGTCTGCGCCAACACGCCGGTCATCGTGAAGATCACGAAGTCGTAGCCGACCTGGCGGCCGATGCTCGCCTGAAGGCTTCCGCCCAGCGCCGCGATGATGACAATCGGAAAGACCAGTTCGGAGACGATCCTCAGGCGATCGCGCAGGAACTTCAGCAGGTCGCGCTGCGCGATGATGAGGATGGAACTGACTTCAGACATCGTCACGCTCGCGAATGATCTCCAGGTAGGCGTCTTCGAGCGTCGGCATATGGGTGCGGACGAGTGAGAGCGGCGTCTCGATCGCCCGCAGGACCGAGTGCGCCGCCCGCTCGTCGACGGGAACCCGGAGCGGCGCCCCCTCGAGGAAGGGGATCTCGCGCCGCCGCAGTTCGGCGACCAGAGCGGCACGGTCGTCGGCGTCGATCAGGAGGTACTGCTGGGCGAGGTCGGCCTTGACCAGATCGGGCGATCCGTGAATCACCACCCGGCCGTGGTTGATGATACAGACCGCGTCCGCCTCCTCGGCCTCTTCGAGGTAGTGCGTCGTCAGGAACACAGTCGTCCCGCTCTCGGCCCGAACCTGGCGCAGATATTCCCAGAGGTTCCGGCGGCTACCGGGATCGAGCCCGACCGTCGGCTCATCGAGGAACAGCACCGAGGGGCGATGAATCAGGCTCCGGATGATCTCCAGTTTCCGCCGCATCCCGCCGGAGTAGGTCCGGACCGGTCGAAACAGGTCGTCCCCCAGGCCGATGATCGCGGCCAGTTCGTCGACCCGATCGCGATACGCCCGCGGCATAAGAGCCTGGCTCGGGCGCCAGGGGTAGAGGCGGTAGAGGACCGCGTGGAACCGGATGTTCTCCTCGCCGGTCAGGTTCTGATCGAGGCTGGGTCGCTGGAAGATGATGCCGATACGGCGGCGCACCGAAGCGGCCTCGCGCACCACATCGTGACCCGCGATGGTGACCCGGCCGGAGGTCGGGTTAAGCGTCGTGGTAAGGATGGAGATCGTCGTCGTCTTGCCGGCGCCGTTCGGGCCGAGCAAGACGAAGAACGACCCGGCCGCGACGTCGAAGGAGACGCCGTCGACCGCGTTTGCCTCCGCGCCCCGATAGCGCTTGACGAGGTCCTCGACACGGATGATCGGCCCGCGCTCGAGGGCGATACCGCTCCTGGAAGTGGTGTCGAGGGGTGCCGCCACGGTCAGACGCGCTGCACAAGCGTCTCGCGGAATGGCGCATCCCGGTACTTCAGGCCGTATCCCAGGCAGCGATCGATCCCAATGTGCGCCGCCCAGATCGGGCCGAGCGGCAGGAGGAGGGCGATCCCGAGGCCGGCCCCCACGGCGACGATCGCTGCTGGAACGACGAACACGTGCGCGCAGTTGTAGGCCACACTGCCCCATCGCGTCCCGGCCAGATACCCGAGCATGGAGAGGTCGGGCACGAGCAGCAGCGGCACAAGCAGGAGGGCGTCGCCTCCGGCCAGAAAGTAGCCGGCCACGCCGAGCGCGAACAGGGCGAGTCCCTCAAGGCGCAGCGCCAGGCGCACCCCGGTGTCGCCCTGCGGCGCCGTCTCGTCGGCCGCCGCAGAATCGCCCGTGCTCAGAATCGGTACAGTGCGAGCGCGTTCTCGCCCATGATCCGCCGTCGCGTCGTCTCCGGCAGCCAGGTGGGGATCGCCGCATCGGGCGCGTCGAAATCCCAGTGCGGGTAGTCGGTCGCGAACATCATGTGGTCGCTCATCTGCAGGTCCTCCAGGATCTGCGCGAAATCGCGCCGATCGTCCGGTTCCTCGACCGGCTGGGTCGTGAACCAGAAATGCTCGCGAATCACCTCCGATGGCGCGCGCTTCAGGTGCGGAACCTCGCTCTTCAGCAGTTTCCAGGCGCGATCGAGCCGCCACATAAGCGGCGCGAGCCAGGCGAACCCGCCCTCGATGAGGACGAACCGGAGTGTCGGGAAACGCTCGAAGATGCCCTCGCAGACGAGACTGATCACCTGGTCCTGAAAGCTCGTCAACTGCCCGACGTGATACTCGACGTAATAGGAAGGGTGTCCGGCGCCGCTCGAAATCGGCCACCCACCCATGACCCCGAAGTGCATCCCGACGGGCAGGTCCGTCTCCGCGGCGGCCTCGTAGAGCGGCCAGTAGTACCGTTTGCCCAGCGGATGGAGGGTGCGCGCCTCCAGCTCGACCTGGATGAAGCGTCGGTCGCGCGCGCGGCGCCGCACCTCTGCGGCGCCGAGGTCGGCGGCCTCGCCTGGAATGACGATCGATGCACGGAGACGGGGTTCGACGTCGAGCCACTCCGCGGCCTGCCAATCGTTGACCGCGGTCGCGCGCGCCGCGCAGTAGTCGAGGTTCATCTGCCGCACCGTGCCGAGCAAGGGCAGGAGTACGCCGTAGCCGATCTCCCACTGGTCGAGCAACTGGCGCTGCAAGAATGCCGGATCGGACCCAGGCGGACCGCCGTTGGGCGGCCACGAGTCGGCCCGCGCCGCGTTCGGTGACATGAACGGGTAGAAGAGGCCGCCGTAGCCGCGCGGGCCATACTCCTCGTGGTGCTGCCGCCAACGTGCCGGAAGGTACTTCGCGAGCACTGCCTCCGAATGGAGGTACGGGTGAATGTCGGTATCGACGATGGTCGTCGCCGCCCGCGCGCGGCCAGCCGGAGCCGTCTCGGTGAGTGTCACGTCCCCTCCTTCGCGAGGCGATACCAGGTTCGCGCATTTTCGCCCAGGATTGCCTCTCGGTGTGTCGCGCGCAGCCACGTCGGGATTGCCTCATCTGGATGCTCGAAGTGCCGGTGGGGAAAGTCGGTCGAGAAGAGCAGCATCTCCGGCGAGCCGAGTTGATCGATCGCCCGCTGGATACGTGCCCCGTCGTCCGGGCCATCGATCGGCTGCAGAGTCAGGCGCACGTGGCGCCGGACGTATTCGGACGGAACGTAACTGTTCCAGGGCACTTCGCGCCGCAGCCCCTTCCAGTCCTTATCGAACCGCCAGAGGAACGCCGGCAGCCAGGTGAACCCGCTCTCAAGGCAGGTCAGGCGCAGGCTCGGAAACCGATCGAACACGCCTTCGACGATGATGCTCATCAACTGACTCTGGAACACCTGGGCCATCCCCGCGTACTCCTCGATGTAGTACGAGGGCCACCCCGAGGATGTCGGCGGATTGCCGGGGAGGCCACCGAATGCCAGCCCGGCGACGAGGTCGTGCCGCTCGATCGCCGCGAAGAGCGGGTGGTAAGCGCGCTTGCCGTACGGCATCGCGGTGCGGGCGGGCAGGAGCGCCTGGACGAAGCCGCGGTGGGCGCCCACGCGATCGATCTCCTTCGCGGCCTCCTCGGGCTGGCGGATCGGCAGCACGATCGACGCGCGCACGCGCGGCTCCTTCTCCAGCCAGTGCTCGATCTGCCAGTCGTTAATCGCGCGCGCCATTGCGACCTCGAGGTCCGGGTTATGGATGGTGTCCACCGCGTAGACGCAGTTCAGGATCGCGATCTCGAGGCCGAGCGGATCGAGGACGTCCTCCCGGACCCGCTCGATCGATCCCCCGGCGACACCGTTCTCAAGGCGCACATGGGGTCGCAGCGAGGTCGGTGCCTTCGGGTACGGCGTATCGGTCACTCCCTTGAAGTGAGATTGGGCGATGTACTCGCGCCAGTGCGCGCTCAGGTACGGGAACAATGCCGACGTGGCCGGCAGGGCGTTGTGAACGTCGGCGTCGATGATGCCAGGCACGGGGAGAGCATACGCGGTCTGCGGCGCTATTCAACCGCTGAAAAGAGCGCGTGTCCCATTTCAGTGAGGGAAATCGCAGGATTGTCATCGAGCGCGCGCACGGCAACCAGATCGTGGCGCCGGCGGATCCCCGGGGATCGCGGGCTTCCAGCCCGAACACGTCACTCCCACCGAGAGGGGCTGCCAGTTCTGCTGGTGGAAGATCTGCGGAATCGCGTTGGTGTTCCGCGATAGCCTCCTCCTAAATCCTGGCGTACCAGGGGAGAAGGGTCTGGAGCGAGCCTGGGAGCTTGTCTACCTGGAATGTCGCGTCACGTAGAGGTGCGCGGCGAGCAATCCCGCGATCGTCTTCGCATCGGGAAATGTGCCTCGCGCCACCGCGTCGACCGCCTCGGCGAACGGCATTGCGACCAACTCGATCCGTTCGTCCTCATCCGCCGGACGCGACTCGGGGCGCAGGTCGCGCGCAAGGAAGAGATGCAGGTACTCCGTGCAGTAGCCCGGCGCGGCGAAGAAGCCGCCGAGCGCATTCCACCTGGACGCCGCGAAACCGGTCTCCTCGGCGAGTTCCCGCTGTGCCCCGAAGAGCGGATCCTCGCCCTCGTTGAGCGACCCGGCGGGGATCTCCACCAGGTCACGGCCCGCCGGAAGCCGGTGTTGCCGGACGAGCAGGACCCGATCTCGGTCGTCGATCGCGACGACGCAGACCGCCGGACCGTGCTCTACCACCTCGCGCCGCGCCATCGTCCCATCCGTGAGCCGGATCTCGTCCACGCGAAGGCGCACGACCCGCCCCTCGTGGATTCGGTGCGACCGGATGACCGTCTCCTCCATCGGCTCAGAGCTCGGCCGCGGCAGGCACGATCTCGCGGCCGAACATCTCCAGGACGCCGGGTTCGTGCGCGTTGGCGATACGGACGATGACCCACGTGATGCCCAGCGCCCGGAGATCGCGCAACCGGGCGACCAACTGGGCCGGCGTCTCCGCGCCGTTCGCGCCATCGGCACGGACGAGCATGGTGATGTTGGTCGTCTTGTCGATCGCGTCGTAGGAGCGTCCTACCTCGTGGCAGTGCTGGCGCAGGACGTCCAGTTTGTGGCGCATCATCGCCAGGTCGGGTGTGCCGATAATGCACGAATCGCCATACCGGGCCACCAGGCGGAGCGTCTTCCGTTCGCCGCCGCCGCCGATCATGATCGCTGGGTGCGGTCGTTGGATGGGCATCGGCGAGCAGAGCGTCTCTGTCAGTCGGTAGTGCTTGCCGGTGAACGCGCCGACTTCGCCGGACCACACCTGTTTCGCGATGAGGATCGCCTCCTCGAGGCGCTCGAACCGCTCCTTCAGCGGGGGAAAGGAGAACCCGAGGCCGAGGTGCTCGCGTTCGAACCACGCTGCGCCGATCCCGAGCCAGGCTCGACCGCCGGAGAGAGCGTCGAGAGTCGTGACCTGCCTGACCAGGAATCCGGGTTCGCGGTAAGTCACGCCAGTCGCGATCGTGCCCAGGCGCAACCGCTCGGTGACGCCGGCGAGGAATCCGAGGGTCGTGTACGCCTCGTTCATCTCCAGCGTCGCATCGGCCGGTGGCCCCATCTGGAAGAAGTGGTCCATCACGTCGATCGCGTAGAACCCGGCCGCTTCGAGGCGTCGCGCGATGGTCGCGAGCGTGCTCCCCATCGCCGGGGTGCCTCCGGGCCATGTGAAGCGATTGCAGCGCATGCCGAGTCTCATGGGGGGCTCCCCTGTGTGGCGTGTTGCCGGGGAGCGTAGCGCGTACGCGGGGCGATGACCCGAAAGTACCAGGAAAGCGGGACTGTTATCCGACTGCAAAGCCCGCACGCGCAGGGGCACGCTATATCCAGATCCGTGGACGACTCGGTCGAGCGGAGGCGAACGGCGCGGCGTGGGCCAGCCTCGTGCAGACGGTCGCCGCAGCAAAGGATCCTGACTTGAGCGATGTAGCTTTTCTCGTCCGATCCCGACCAGGGTTGCTCCGTGTCGTCTAGAACACCGGTTCGAGCGCAAAACGCGCCCGGAAGTCGCTGACCGACGCGCGCGACCATCTCGGCAGCCGAGGCGACAGTGCCGCCATCGCCACCGCCGAAGCCTGGTCAGGATGCCTCGACGACATCCTGCGTCTCACCGAACTGCTCTGCCGCGAGGTCGCACCCGCGGCGTAATGCGGTCTCCGCGCCTCAGCGCGGGACGTTCAGTTCCTTGGCGGCCTGATCGACCGTCGCGCCACCGTGGATCACCTCGCCGAGCGCGGCGATCATGCGATCCGGGCGGGGATGGAGGATCACGTTCCGGCCATAGACGATGCCACGCGCGCCGGCCGCGCAGGCATCCGCGGCCATCTGCAACGCGTCGCGCGGATCGTCCTTCGGCGCGCCGCCGAGGATGAGGATCGGCACGTAGCAATGACTCGTCACCGTCCGGTACTCCTCGACCGGGCCGACGTAGTGCACCTTGACGAAGTCTGCACCGGCCTCTGCGCCGATGCGCGCCGCCTTCGAAACGTTCTCGACAGTGTGCGCGGAGGTCTCCTGGAACGACACGGGGATCGGCTCGGCGAGCAGAGGCATCCCGATCTCATCGCAGCGAGCAGCCAGGCGGCGGAGATCGGCGAGTTTCGTCTCGGTGGGATTACCGGGGAACACCTTCAGTTCGACCGCGTCGGCGCCGAACCGTAGAGCCTGATCGGCACCGTAGTCCGCGATCGGCCCTTCGGAATCCAGGGCGATGATGAGCCCGCGATTGCCCAGCGCCGAGGCAGCCTCCTTCGCGAAACCAATCGTGGTCATCACGCCATCCACACCACCGGCCACGAGCCGGGCGACCGCCTGCCGCGGGTTCTCCAGGCCGCGGGTGCCGCCAATGCGCGAGTGATCCATCGCCACGAGAACGGTCCGGCCGTCGCGCTGGAACAGGTTGTGCATCCGCCGCTTGGCGAACTCAGGCGCCTCGGTCGCGACGGCCTGTGGGGTCAATATCATCGATGTCAGTCCTCCTTGCGATACCACGGCAAGAGCATCTCGTCGAGCTCACGATACTGCGCGTAGAGCGCATCGTACCGCTTTTGTCGAGCCGGGTCTGCCGCGTAGTGCGCGCCCATCTGTACCATCCGCTCCATTCCGGTCCGGAGGTCGAACTCCCCGGCTGCCACACCTGCAAGCATCGCCGCGCCGAGGACCGATGTCTCCGTCACGCGCGGGGTCAGGATGGGTACGCCCGTGACGTCGGCGAGAATCTGCATCCAGAGTGGGCTGCGTGCCGCGCCGCCGGCGGTGATGGCGCGCTGGACCAATCCCTGCCCGCGCTCGTCGAACAGGCGGCGGATCTGTAAGGCCGTGCCTTCGAGGAGGGCGCGGATGAGATGCGCGCGCCCGTGGCGGAGCGTGAGCCCGATGAACGCTCCGCGGGCCTTGGGCTCGGCCCGAGGTCCCCTTTCTCCCATCAAATGGGGAATGCAGATCAACCCTTCCGCTCCAGGCTCGATCGACGCCGCCTCGGTCACGAACCGCTCGTAGCTCGCCCCCGGATCGGTCGGATCTCCCGGACCTACGAGTAGATCACGCGCCCACCGCAGTGCTGCCCCGGTCGTCGAGGTCGAGCCGAAACTGCGCGCGACCGGCGTTCCATCCGGCCCGACCTCCCCGACAAACGCGATCCATGTCGCCGTGCCCATGTAGTTGCACGCGTCGCCCGGCTGCATCGGGCCCACCGCGATACGTGTGCAGTACACATCCGAACCACCCACCGCCACAGGTGTGCCCACGGGCAGGCCAGTCGCGGCGGCGGCCTCCGCGGTCACCGATCCCGCCCGTTCGCCACCGTTGCGCGTCTCCGGGACGAGCGTACGCGGCACCCGCGCCGCGTCGACTGCCTCCCAGTCCCACTCTTCTCGCTCGCGGTCCCACAGGCCCGTCCCACCAGCGTCGGAGCGATCGGTGCCCGCGACGCCACACAGGCGAAACCGGATGTAGTCTTTCGGCAGCATCAGGTGGCGCGCGCGCCGGAATGCCTCCGGCTGGCACTCGCTCAACCAGCGCAATTTCGGCGCCGACACCGTCGTCTGGACCGCGCGCACGGCGCCGGTCGCCGCCGCGTGCGGATCGACGCCCCGCTCGCGATTGATCGCGGCGGCCTGTTCCGCCGAGCGCTGATCCATCCACAATTGCGCCGGGACGACCGGCGTGCCCGCCTCGTCGAGAAGAACCGGCGCGTGCATGAGGCCAGAGACGCCGACGCCCGCGATCGGGCCGTCGTACCCCTCGAGCGTCTCGCGGACGACCCGGGCGATGTTCGTCCACCATCGCTCGGGTGGCACCTCCGCCCACAGGGGGCGCGGGAAGTCGATCGCTCCCTCGCGGTACTCTCCGCGGATCTCCCGGCCGCGCTCGTCGAAGAGGACGCACCGGGCGGTGGTCGTCCCAAGATCGATCCCGACGAGAACTGCCACCGCCGCCGCCGCGTCCGAACGCCGTTACGCGGTGAAGACCATCGACTTGAGACCACGTCGGTTCGCCGTGGTCTCGAACGCCTCCCTCACGTCATCCAGGTCGAAGCGATGGGAGATGAGCGGTATCACGCGGATGATGCCGTGCTGGATCAGTTTGAGCGCGGTCGTGAAGTGGTGCGGCGTGAAGTCGTGGCTGCCGGTGACGACAAGTTGCCGGTAGTGGATGAGGTTCGGATCGGTCGGCAGGTCCACCGGCGGGTAGGTGCCCGCGAACAGTTGTACTCGGCCGTTGATCGCGCCCATCTGCAAGCCCTGTCCGATCGGTTCTGGCGCGCCCACGGCGACGATCACCGCGTCCGCGCCGCGCCCCCGGGTGAGTTCCTTCACCCGTTCAACGGGGTCGACAACGCTGGCATCGATCACGTCGTGTGCGCCGAGTTCTCGGGCGGTCACGAGTCGCGCCGCAATCGGGTCGCTCACGATGACGCGCGCGCCCCGGCGCAGCGCCATCTGCAGGTGGAGCAGGCCGATCGGTCCCGTACCAACGATCGCCACATCATCTCCCACGTCGATGCGCGTGCCGGCGTGGGCGTTCAGGATGCAGGCGAGCGGCTCGCAGAACGATGCCTCCTCGAACGTGACCGAATCGGGGAGCCGCCGCAACTGGCTGATCGGGGCAATGCCGTACTGCGCGAAACCCCCGCGCACGCCGCGCCGCAGGTTCTCGCAGTAATTGAACACACCGCGGCGGCACTGGTAGCAGCGCCCGCAGACGAAGCGCCAGTCGGCGACAACGCGATCGCCAACCGCGAGCGGTGGTTCCCGGTGTGGATCGTCCACGTGGATCGAGGGCGCCCCCTCGTCCGCCATCACGGCGCCGAGCGCCTCGATGACGCCTGCCCACTCGTGCCCGGGTATCCGGGGTAGGCCCGGTCCGCCGGGTCCCCCCGAACGCGACCCAGTGTAGGCGCGCAGGTCGCTCGGGCACACGCCGCAAGCGTGGATGCGGATCAGCGCCTCCTCGGGGCCGGGCTTCGGCGCGTCGATCTCCTCGACGCGCAGATCGCGGACGCCGTAGAGGCGAGCAGCTTTCATGGGGTGGTCACTCCTGTCTGCGGCGAGGATACCACCCGTCCCGGCGCTCGGCGTTACACGGGCGAACCGCCCGGCCGGTGCGTCAGGTCGGCAGGAGCCGCCAGTACGGGCGGGGTTCCCAGGGGTCCGGTAGCGGTGCGATCGAAGCCGCGAGCGCCGCGCAGGCCCGACGCATCCCCGGTGACGCGACGACCTCGGGCCACCGAGGCGTCATCGCCGCGCTGGCGACCTCCAGATCCGCGTGGAGCCCGGCACCGAGCGCCGCAGCGATGGCCGCGCCACGGATGCCACCCTCCACGTCGGCGATCTCAACGGGCGCCCCGAGCAGCGCGGAGAGGATCTCGATCAGCAGACCGTTCTCGGTTCCGCCCCCTGTGGCGATGAACCGGCGCGGTCCCAGACCCGCCTCGCGAGCGCGCGCCGCCAATCCGGCGATCCCGGCCGCAAGCCCCTCCAGAGCCCGCCGGTAGATGAGGCCGCGCGGAGCGCCTCCCGCGCGCGCCGTGCGGGTATGCGCCGGGACGCTCGCGAGTGGGGGAAGCGGGCGAATCGAGGCCTCACCGCCCGGGAACGGAGGCGCTCCGTGCGCCTCCGCAGTCAGGGCCCGGTGGAACGCGCCGCGACGGGAGGGCGGCGCATTCTCCTCGCCGACCAGGATCGCGGCGGCCTCGTCGAGATAGGCGAGTGCCTGCTCGAACCCGCGCATCCAGGCGAAACGATCGGGCGCGACCATATAGCGGAACCAGCCGGATAGGGGCCCCTGGCGCACGGCCCGAATCGCGACACTCGTGCCCAGGGTGATGCAGACGTCGCCATCCGAAAGCGCGCCGACGCCGAGCGTCGCGGCCGACCCATCGTGGTAGCCGGCGACGACCGGCGGCCTGGTGGTCAACGCGAGCCGGGTCGCCGCCGCGTCGGTGAGCGGCGCCACGATCTCACCGAAGGGGTGGATCGCTGGGAGCGCTCTCTCTGGCAGGCCCGCAAGGGCGGCGACGGCGGGTGGCCACAGCAGGGCGCTGGGTCCGGTCGCCGGGTTCGTCGCCCAGTGCCCGGTCAGGCGCAGAAGCAGCCAGTCGTGGAACGCGCCGATGCGCTGGACGCGGCGCCAGAGAATGGGGTGGTCGCGCCGAACGACCATGGCGCGCCCGGCGAGGATCGGCGCGTACGATCCGGCGGTATCCCCGCTCCAGGTGGTGTGGAGGAACAGCCTGTCGAGGGTGACATCATCGATGCGCCTCGCCCGCTCCGGAATCTCGACTGGCACGTTCTCGCCATCGAGGAGGACTCCCTGACCGATACGGGTCGAGAGGGCAATCGCTGCAGGCGCGCCGAGGCCCTCGGCGCGTCCCCCCTCCATGGCCTCGCGCGAGGCCGCAACAAACGTCTCCCATATCCGTTCCCCATCGGCGGCGCCGAATCCGTGGCCCGGCAGACCGCGACTCGGCGCTCTGCCCGTGGCGAGGAACCGGCCGTTCGTCGCGACGCAGGCAGCCTTACACCACGTCTGACCGAAGTCCACCGCGAGGACATACTCCGGCGCCATCGGCGAGAGCATAGTCTGGCGGCCTGCCCCTATCCTGTGCCCGCGGCGATCGGCTCGGAGGCTCGCGCTCGCGTCCGCCGATCATGCGGGGTTCGCTATCCGACCGAGACGATCCCCATCATGCCGAGATCCTCGTGTTCGAGGATGTGGCAGTGAAACACAGTCGGGCCTGCAAAATCGCGGAACGGGATGCGCAGAGTCACGCTCTGTCCCTTTCGGATGTTGACGGTGTCTTCCCATCCCGCGGGGGTGACGGTTGCTCCGTCGATCGCCACGATCTGAAACGGATGGACGTGGAGATGAAACGGGTGATCCATGTCAGTTCCATTGCGGATCGTCCACTCTTCGATCGTGCCCAGGGTGGTGTGGACACCGACCCGGTCCGGTGAGAACTCCTTGCCGTCGATTAAGAAACGGGCGCCGCCCGGCACCATCGTTTCGCCCAGTTCGAGGGTGCGCCGCCGTGCCACCGGTCCGTCCGGCGAGGCGACAGCGCCGACGAGCGCCGTGGGGAGTGCCATCGCGACGGGGTCACCCGCCACCGTGATGTCGACGAGCGGGATGTCGGCGCGAGCTGGGCTCGCGTGATGAGCCATGCCTCCACCCATCATCATTGTCATCGCGCCGCGGTCGTAGTGAGCTGCCGTCAGGCCGAACCGTCCCTTCCGGGCGCCGAGACCAGGAGTTCGATCCGCTTGCCCGGTGGGAGCAATGCGATCGAGGGGCGCTCCGCACGCCGGCCCGGGACGGCCTCGCGCTTGTGATCCGGCCTCCACCATCTCGGCACGACCCGGCGATAATCGGGGAGGGCATCTCGCCGCGGCCTGTTACCGAGCTGGCGAAAATCCCGCACGCCGAGTTCCCGCAAGCCTCGATTGCGGCGCTACATCAGCGCCTGGTTCACCACGAGGTGGACCACGATGCTCGCGACGTATCCGAGCGCGATCGCCCACGACCACCTCAGGTGGGACTTGAACGTGTACACGCCGCGCGCTTGACCCATCAGCGCTACACCGGCGGCGCTCCCGACGGAGAGAAGCGAGCCACCGACGCCGACGGTGAGCGTCACAAGCAACCACTCCCCCCGGCTCATGTCCAGCCCCATTTCCAGGACTGAATACATGACTGGCACGTTGTCGATCACGGCCGAGAGGAGCCCGATGAGGATGATCGCGGTGGTCGCGCCCAGACCGCCATAGAGGGCGGACGAGAGGGCAGCCAGATAGCCGAGCGTCCCCAGGCCGCCGACGCAAAGGATGATGCCGTAGAAGAACATCAGGGTATCCCACTCCACCCGTTCCATCTGCCGGAACGTGTGGAGCGGGATCGTCTCGGCGCGGCGGCGTACGACCCGGCGGGAGTCTGTGTGTGCAGGCGTCAGTTCCCCGTTTTCGATGGCGGCCGCCTGAGGACTCGAGAACACATCGTCCGGAGTATTCACGCGCAATGGCACTCCGGAAGAGGATCGATTGAACGCATACGCGAACAACTGGAGCGCTCCGAGGCCGAACATCATCCCCACGGCCGACGGGAGACGGAAGAGGTTATGGGCGGTGACGGTCAGGGCGATGGTGCCGAGAAAGAGGAGGACGATCTCGATCGCGCCGCGTTCGAGGATCGCCGCCGCATCAACCTTCGGCGGTTTCTCGCGCTCGACGCCAAACATCAGGATCGAGGCGGGGACCATCCAGTTCACCAGCGACGGCAGCAGCAGCGCGAAGAAGCCCTCGAACGGGACGATGCCGCGTTGCCACACCATCAGCGTCGTGATGTCGCCGAAGGGGCTGAAGGCACCCCCCGCGTTCGCCGCGACCACGATGTTGATGCACGAGACAGCCACGAAGCGCGGGAATCCCTGGCCGATCGCGACAGCGATCGAGCCCATCACCAGCGCGGTGGTCAGATTGTCAGCGATCGGTGAGAGCAGGAAGGCGAGGAGTCCCGTGAGCCAGAACAGGGCGCGTAGCGAGAGTCCGCTCGACACAAGCGCCGCGCGAATCGCGTCGAACACGCCGCGCTCCTGGAGCGTGTTCACGTAGGTCATCGCGACGATGACGAAGAGCATGAGTTCGGCGTACTCGAGGAGGTTGTGCTCGACCGCGTCCCTGATCTGGTGACCTCTTCCCAGGGTGTGGAGATTTATTGCGACCAGAACCCACACGATACCGGCGCCGAAGAGAACCGGGACCGACTTGGGTAGGTTGAGCCTGTCCTCCAACATCACGATCGCGTAGGCGATCAGGAAAACGATGAGCGCCGCTAGAACGGTCCAGTGTCCGAGCAGTTCCAACGCCACCGACTCCCACTCACGCGTGGTGAGCGACAATGAAGAGTTCAGGGCACTTTATCGCCGGCGCAGCGGAGTTCGGACACCCCTTGGCGTTCGCGGCCTAAGGGTGCACGACGACTAGATCTCCGACCGCCAGGTCGATTCGTTGCACGATCGACATATCAGCCGTTGGCCGCGGACGACCAGCGTGTGATGGCCGCACCGAGGGCAGGTTCGTACGGTCGTGGGGATACGGTCGATCTGAGGGGCACTGTTCTTCATCGAACCTCTCAGAAGTACCAATTGGTACATAGCGCAGTGTATCCGCATGTCACCGGCCACGCAATCATCCGGGAAGGGGTATTCCCCGATCTTTCGGCCGCCTCTTTGAGAATCGCCCCGGCGTACGAGCGCGGCGGCACCACGCTACCGCGAACCCCGCCGCCGTCTCCAACGTGGTGTCGCGGCACGACGCTGCCGGGTGTGGGGTGGTCCCACAGGATTGATGTCTTCTTCTTCCATCCCGGCGCGTGCCTGGCGCGCACGTCGGTGCGCGGGCGAGTCGCGGCGCGGCCACCTGCCCCGAGAGGCGTCGCCGTGCGGTACTCTCGGCGCGCCACCCTTGGGCGGTAGGAGGCTTCCGGCATATGGCGAAACTGAAGGTGGGTCTGGTCGGTCTGGGCAGCCTGGCCCAACGCGGCATCCTACCCCATACCTTCCAGGATGACGCCCGCGCCCTCATCGAGGCGGTCGCGGTGTGCGACGCCGTCCCCGGCCGTGCCGAGGCGGTCGCGGAGAAGTGGGTCTGGCGCGACGCCTACACCGATTACGACGAGATGGTCGAGAAGGCGGACATCGAGGCGGTCCTCATCGCCACGCCCATCCCCCTCCACCATCGCCAGATCACGCGCGCGCTCGAGGCTGGCAAGCATGTGTACACGCAGAAGTCGATGACCACTCGGTTGGACGAGGCGAACGAGATCGTCGAGATGGCCGCACGGAAAGGACTGACCGTCTGCGCGTCGCCGGGCGAGATGCTGCGCCCCCCGTACCCGCAGATGAAGGAGGCGATCCAGAAGGGCCTGATCGGCCGCCCGTACTGGTCGCTCGCCGGGATGCAGGGTGCCGGGCACGAGTACGAATCGTTCCGCACCGAGAACGACGTCCTCGCCAACGTCGACCCCACCTGGTACTACAAGCCGGGCGGCGGACCCGTCTACGACATGACCGTCTATTGCCTGCACGAGATGACCGGCATCCTCGGGCCGGTCAAGCGCGTCCAGGCCATGTCAGGCATCGGTCTCCCGGTGCGCCGATGGAAGGACAAAGAGATCCTCGTCGAGATGGATGACAACACCCACATCACGCTCGACTTCGGCGAGAGTTTGTTTGGGTTCGCCTACGGAGCCAATTGCCGCTCTGGACCCGTGCCGCGGATCGCGATCTTCGGCAGCGAGGGGTGCGTCTATGCCGACCCTCCCGGTGGTCCCGGCGGACCGCGCGCGGTGATTTCCGGGCCAAAGGTGCCCGATGGCGAGCAGGCGCTCGATCTACCGGAGATGCCGTATCGCGTCGGGCCGCACACAGAGATCGGCGAGGCGCACGGCTACGCCGACATCATGCACTTCGTGGAGTGCCTGCGCGACGGGCGGAAGCCAATCCCCAGCGCCGAACACGCGCGCCACGTCGTCGAGATCATCGAAAAGGGGTATCAGTCGTCCCGCGAGGGGCGCGCTCTGGAGATCACGTCGACTTTCTGAGGCGGGCGGAGAGGCTGCCGTTCGTGACGTCGGTTCCGCAGTATCCGTGAGCGTGCACCTCCGTGAGTCCGGCGACGCGGAAAATCGGCGGCTGGCGGGCCTCGTCACTCGCACGTATCTGGCGAACCCCGCGACTTAGGAGCCGCTGAGAGGCCCCGATCGCTCTCTCGCGATGAGAGGACGTCGGGCCTACGTGGTCCTGCCTTCTCGGCGACGCCGAAAGCGTGCATCGCCGCGCATGAAGTCGCCCGATCTCGCCTTCACCCCGTTGTAGTGCGCCACGTGCCTGGGCACTCGCCCTCTGCCTGCCAGTAGCCCATCGACAGGCTGGCGTGCATCGCGGTGGCGGCGGCGCGCGCCCGGCCCGCCTCGATCAAACGCGTCCCGAAGTCCGTGCCGTCCTCCAACGTGACGGTGACGTAGCGGAGGCCACGCCCGTCCGAACCGCCTCGTGAGTCGAGTGTGATCCAGGTCCGGGCGTTCGTCGGAGCGAGGGACCGCGCATATGCGACTGCGCTCAGAGCGCACGCTCCGGAGAACTTCTCGATCCCAATGGCGCGCACGCTGCCGAGTTCGCGCGTGTGGATCGTTCCCCCATCGCCCACCGAGCCAACGGTGGCTCGGAGTTTTCGCTCGTGACCGGTGCGGCACTCCATCTCCCAGGGAAAGCGGCGATCGTTAGGACGCTGAACCAGTCCGACCGGCCCGAGTAGCCAGGTCGGTCCGCCGTCGGTGAAGGCGACGATCCCTTCGCACTGCCGGAGGACGAGCAGCCCACCGCCTCCGTGCCAGGCGGCTGTCCTCTGCTCGAGATCTCCGGAACCTGCCGTCTTCGTCGCGTTCTCGACGCACGGCCCCACGGTTTCTGCGATCTGACCGGTAAGGGCCTGGAATTCAGGGGTAATGGCGCAATTGGCAGACGCCTGTGCCTCACGTGCGGACAAGAGGATGGTGCTGATGAGGAGCACCGACGCGACAATGGCAGGCCCTGCGATACCCAGTGGATTCCGCAGACGCGTCGTCGCGCTCATCGAGACCTGTCGAGATGAGCGCGCATCCGGCGCATGTAGTCCTCTCTGGCTTCACGACTCGACATCGGTCTGGCGGTCGCCGCCCTCCGATCGCGGTCGATCTCATCGATGAGTTCGGCGGCGACGGCGCTCTCGGCCAGTGAATATGCCAGACTGGTGTGGCGCCGATGAAGTGGCGAACGCAGCCTGGTTCGGATTGGCACTCGCGCCACCGAATCATGGAGGCAGTATCAGTGGCGGTGCTCTCTTCTGGAAGAGGACGGGAGCATCGAGAGCTCCCCGAGGGCAGCCTGCGCCGCGCGTCAGCCGAGGATGCGCCGGGCGATCTCCGAGGCGCGATCGAGGCCCGCGACACGGGCGCCCGCGACGCGCGCGTCGATGTCCAGAACCATGCCCCGCAGGTGGGCGAGCGCGATCGACGCCCGGTAGCGGTGGAGCGGGTGGTCGGTCAGACCGGTCGACACCGCCGCGAGAAGGTCGAGCGCACTCTCGACATCCTCCTCCGCGGCCGCGATCGCCGCGATCGCGATCAGGGAGAGCCCATCCTGTCTCCGACTCCCCGAAACGCTCAGCGCCGGCGCGGCCTCGCGCAGCAGCTGCCGCCCGCGCGCAAGATCGCCGCTCGCAATCGCGGCGTCGGCAACCTGGCGGGCCGTCTGTGCGAGGACGAGCGGCCCCGCGCCGCGAGCTCGGGACATCGCGTATCCGGCCTCGAGATCGACGGGCACGAGATGGAATGCGAGCGCGCCATCCTCCGCGATCGCGAAGGAGGCGTAGCCCGGATGGGCGTCCGGCACGCCGACCGCTCCCGGGTTGAGGATGCGGGTGGACGTGTCCACCCCGGCGACCGGTCCCGGGCGCGGCACGCGCGCGACGATGTCGGCATCGTCTGGCACCGCGGCGTGCACATCGTGGGGAAGGTGGAAGTGCCCGACCAGCGTCGGTCCGCCGACGGTCCGGGCAAGGTCCTCCGCCACCGGGAGCGGCGCGGTCGGCCCATCCCGTCGGAGCGCAGCGATATCGTGGACAAGCGTGATGCCATCGCGCGAGAGCCGCGCCGGGACACGATCGAGCCAGCCGCGCTGCTCCTCGCTCAGCAGCGACCTGGTCCAGGGGTTGGACTCCCCGAGCAGGGGAACACGATCGAACTCGGGTCCCGGGCGACCCACCGCCGCGACGTCGTGATTGCCCATCACTAGGATCGCCGCGGCATCGCGTAGCGTCGCGACGCACTCGTCCGGCCAGGGTCCGAGGCCAACGACATCGCCAAGGCACCAGATCTCGTCTACCCGTGTGGCCGTGTCGAGAACGGCGCGGAGGGCGGGGAGGTGACCGTGAACATCGGAGAGGATCAGGCGGCGCATCGAACCGGAACAGTAGCCGACCTGCCGCGCGCGGTGCGCCGATGCGATACTTCGGGCAACCAAGGAGTCAGCACCCATACCAGAGACTCTGCGCGTCGGCCTCTCCAGCGACCACATCTGGGCCATGGCCGATGGCCTCGCCGCTCAGCCCGCCGTCAAGATCGTTACCGCGGCCGAGAAGTACGAGGAGTTGCGCAAACAGGCGACCGAGCGCTGGAAGCTCGCCTCGACGCACGCGACGCTGGATGCGATGTTCGCAGCCGAGCAGGTCGACGCGATCCTCATATGCGCCGACAATGGATCGAAGGCCGAGATCGTCGAGAAGGCCGCCGCGCGGAAGATCCACGTCTATTCCGACAAGCCGATTGCAGCCACGCTGGCGCAGGCGGAGCGGATCGCCTCGGCCGTCCGCGCTTCCGGCATCACCTACATGTGTGCCTACCACGCAGCGTACAACCCTGTTTACGAGCAGGTGCGCGGTCTGGTCGCCGAGGGGGCAATCGGGAAGGTCTATCTCGCCCGTGGCGTTATCGGGCATGGCGGACCGAAGGAGTTCGGCTGCTCGGAGTACTTCTGCGAGTGGCTCTTCGATAAGGCGAAGAACGGCGGCGGGACGTTCATCGATGAGGCCTGCTACATCCTCGACGCTTTCGTCGACATCGTCGGGCCCATTTCCGAGGTGAGCGCGTTCACCGCAAACATGGGCCACCGGCCCTACCTCCCGCCGGGAGTCGAGGACAACTCCGTCGCAATCGTGCGCTTCCGCGACGGCGCGCTCGGCGTCATCGATGCGAAGTGGGGTCAGGTTGGGCCCGTACCCGTGAGGACGAGCTACCACGGCACGCACGGCACGATCGTGATAGGCCCGGCCGGTACCGAAATCTACTCGACGGCGAACGCGCGGGTACCCGCATCGTGGCAGACGATCGATCTGAGCAGCCGGCCTGCGTTCGGCCGGGTTCCCGAGGGGTTGAGAGGGTGGCGCGCGCCGGACGTGCCGCGATCCCAGACCGGATCGAACGGACCGGAGCAGGCCCACTTCGTAGAGTGCGTGCGGAAGGGTGTGGCGGTGCCCGGTCCGGCCGGACTCGCCACCGCTCGCGATGTGCAGCAAGCGATCGACGCGGTCTACCGCGCGGCCGAGACCGGTCAGGTCGTGAAGATCGCGGCGCGATGACGGTCCTCGAGTGGAGGCGGTACGATCTCGCGATCGCCGCCGTTCCAGGCCCCGTCGAGGCGATCCCCACGCTGCTTCTGCAGCGCACCGATCTGCCCGGGCCGCGTCCGGGGATCGTCTACTACCACGGCGTCGTCCAGAACAAAGAGGCGTACATCGATACCCATCCCCTGGCGCGCCGCCTCGCCGATGCTGGTTACGCGGTCGCGATTCCCGACGCGCCCGGTCACGGCACTCGCCCGGCGGGGGCGACGTTGATCGGCCGTCTGCGCCAGAGTCTGGCAGCTGAGTTCTGCAGCGATATCGACCGGGCTGGCGATGAGGCAGGCCCGCTGCTGGGCTGGCTGGGCGCCGAAGCGGGTGTCGACGGGAACCGCCTCGGTGTGTGCGGCATCTCGATGGGGGGATTCACCACCGCCGTCGTTGCCGCGCGCCATCGATCGCGCATCGGCGCGGCGGTCTGCATCGCCGGTTCGGCCGACCTGCGCACCTGTATGGCGGAGACCGACTCGATTGCCCCGGGCCGCTGGGGTCCGCCGGACCGGGCGCTCTCCGTCGAGACCTCCGCGCGCATCGACCGGATCGATCCGTTGCACCACGCCGCGGCGTACGCGCCTCTGCCCCTGCTCCTGCTCCACGGCGAGCGCGATACGTGGAACCCTGCGCGTACCTCGCAACGGTTTTACGCGGCTCTCGAAGGGCACTACTCCGGCGCCGCGCCGGGCAATCTCCAGTTGACGGTGGTCCCGGAAGCGGTGCACTGGCCGCCGACCAAGCCGTTCGTCGATGCGACGGTGGCGTGGTTCGATCGGTTCCTGCGCCAGACCTGAGCGGTCAGGCCACCGGCCCCGGCGCCGCCGTCGGGCGAAACCACCCCGACTGAGGCGCGCCCGATGGACCGACGAGCGCGATCTCGATGAGTCCGCCGCTTCTGGCGCCGTCGCGCAGGCGGCGCAGCACTCTGGCGCGCAACGCCCGATCGAGGGGGTATCCGTCCATGGCCAGCGCCGCCACCACGGCGTCGGCAGACGCCGCGTGACGCGCGAACCCATAGGCCGACTCAGCGAGAACGCGGGCTGTCGCCGCGTCGATGGCCGCATCGTCCGGGCGTCGCACCCGTGGCACCGTTCGATCCTATCAGGTGCTCTCGCGGAGTGGCGTTCGCCGGTTTCCCCGCGTCTGTGCTGGAGTTCCTCCGGGGCATCGCTGCCAATAACAGCCGACCGTGGTACGAGGCGCATCGCTCGACCTTCGAATCAGCCTGGCTGGACCCTGCCCGTGATTTCGTCGTCGAGGTCGCCGATGCGCTGCGGCCAGACGTGCCCGAGATCGGCGCCGAACCGAAGGTCAACGGGTCGATCATCCGGCTCCAGCGGGACACACGTTTCTCCCACGATAAGCGGCCCTACAAGGACCATCTCGATCTGTGGTGGTGGGTGGGCGGCGCGACCGAGCGGCGCGCTCCGGGGTTCTTCGTCCGTCTGATCGCAGAGCACCTCTACCTCGGCGGTGGCTCACACGGGTTCGAGGATGCGCTGCTCCTTCGCTACCGGCGCGCGATCGGGGATGGAGAGGAGGGCGAGCGACTGGCGGGTCTGCTCGCGGAGTTGCGGCGAGAAGGCGGCTGGCACATCGCCGAGCCGGTGCTGAAGCGCGTGCCAGCGCCCTATGCAGTGGACCATCCGCAGCCGATCTTCTGCGCTATCGGTCGATGTTCGCGCTGGTCGACCTGGCCCATCCGCGCGAACCTACGAGCGCCAGCCTGGTCGATCTCTGTGTAGAGCGGTTCCTTCGGGTGGCGCCGCTCGTCGGCTGGCTCGTCGACGTCTCGCGCGATCACACCGGTTAGAGCGGCTCGACTTCCGAGGGTTCGAACCAACTGCGCTTGGCGAGAGCAGGACGGATGATCCGGCGGCGAGCCACCGGAGAGGAATCAGCGCGTGCTGGCGAGCGCCGGCATAGGAAGGTAGAGCGCGATCTTTCCGTCGAAGGACGCGGGAAGGCGATCGGGGCGTTCGAGGACCACGTCGCATCCAGGCGCATCGACCCGGCGGTAAGTCCCCGCGGGTACGAACGTACCTGCCTGGAAGAGACTCCCCGCGATGCCGATCTCCGCACCATCAATCACGGCCGTTCACTCTCCGAGCCTTGCTCATCTGCGGAGCCAATGTTTTCACGTGGCCAACCTCGTGCCATCCGCCGTTCGGAGAGCGGTAACCTGTACCGAAGTGTGGTTGCCGCACTGGACGGGCGGCCCCGCCGCGGCCCTCCTGGTGCAGAATCCGCGCTCATCGACGCGGAGGGAAACTGAGTATGCGCGCTGTGATCGTCGATCGGGCGGAACCGAGCGGTGTCCGCATCGGCACCGTGCCAGAACCGGAACCCGCGCCGCACCAGGCACTCATCCGCGTGCGGGCCACCTCGCTCAATCCCGGCGAGTGCCGTCGCGTCGCGCGTGAGGAGACTGGTTTCCGCCCGGGATGGGACTTTGCCGGCGATGTCCTCCGGCCGGCCGCCGATGGCTCGGGTCCGCCCCAGGGCGCGCGGGTGTTCGGCAATATCTCTGGCGGGTCCTGGTCGGAACTGGTGGTGCATCGCGCGGATTGGCTGGCGCCGATCCCCGAGGGACTCGGTTACGAGCAGGTCGCAGTGCTCCCGATCGCGGGGCTCACACCGCTGCGCGCGCTGGAGCGAGGTGGTTTCCTGCTCGGTCGCAGAGTCCTCGTCACAGGCGCCTCCGGGGTCGTCGGCTCGATCGCGATCCAGTTGGCACGTTTGTCCGGCGCCCTCGTGGTCGCCATCGTCCGCCGCGCCGAGCGCGCGCACGTCGCCGAGGAGGCCGGGGCCACAGCGTTCGTGGGTGATGATTGTCGCGTCGCGGCCGAACGCGGGCCATTCGATCTCATTCTCGACGGACAGTCTGGCGCGTATCTCTCCACCGCGCTCGACCTGCTGGCGAAGGACGGCATCTGCGTGTTCTTCGGCACCTCGGCGAGCAACGAGATCCATTGGGATCCGCGCAACTTCTATCTCAAGGGCGGCGGCACGCTCTACGGCCTGGCGCTCGGGCACGAACTCACGAAGCGTGGTCCGCGGGACGATCTGGTCCGCCTGGCCGATCTCGTTCGGGCAGGACGCCTCGCTGTCCGCGTTGACGCGACCACGTCGTGGCGCGTGGTGAGTGACCTCGTCCGCCGCCAACTGGCGCGGGAGACGATCGGCAAGATCGTGATGCAGGTGGACTGAACCTCTGCCCGCTGCGCGCCGACTCCCACCGCGTGCAGCCCGGTCACCACGGTGAGACTCGCCTTCTCGTCGAGCGGCGTCCCGCTTGGCGCTCACGATGACCGCCTCATCCCCGCCTTCTCCATGGTTGCGGAAGGGGTTTCGCGCCCGATGCGTGCGCTGGTTCGGTGTTGTGGCGCGGCCCGACGCTCCCGGGTGTGGGGTGTCCAACACGTGGAAGCTCTCCTTTGTGGACGGGCGGCTCGTGCGATCACGACCGCCGGTCCGGCACTGATAGGATGCCCGGACACGGGAGGGCATCCAGCCATGGAACGTCAGGAACTGGGCAAGAGGTCGGGATCCTTTGCTAAGGCCGTAGTTATCCGGGGAGCGGGCCGAATCGTATTCGTCTCCGGGTGCGTCGGCGACGACGGCCATGGAGGCGTGGTTGGCAAAGGCGACGTCGAGGAGCAGTCGCGGCAGGCGTTCGCGCACATGGCCGCGCTCCTGGCCGAAGCCGGCGGCTCGCTGGCGAACGTCGTGAAGCTGACCTGTTTCATCGTGCCGATGGCCGACTACCGGGCCTACGCGAAGGTCCGTCAGGAGTTGTTCGCACCGAACTTCCCGGCCAGCTCAACGGTCGGCGTCAACGCTCTGGCGAGCCCGGACTACTTGATCGAGATCGAGGCCGTGGCGGCACTGCCATGAGCGAGCGGTTCGATCGTGTCGGCGTCCTGGTCGAGGCGGAGATGGCACGCCTGGGCGTCCCCGGGGTCGCGCTCGGGGTGCTGGACGGCGGCCTCGGCGAGGTCCGCGGCTTCGGCGTGAACAACCGCGAGCACCCGCTGCCGGTCGACGGTCGGACGCTATTCCGGATCGCTTCGATCTCGAAGACCTTCGTCGCGATGGCGATCCTCCGCCTGGTCGAGGCTGGTGTTCTCGATCTCGATCGACCGATCAAACGGTACCTGCCCGACTTTCGGTTGCGCGACCTGGAGGCGCAGGAGAACGCCACGCTGCGGCACTGCCTTCAACACACCGGCGGATGGCGCGGTGACGTGTTCGACGATCCTCAGGATCCCGCGTCATCGGGCCGCGGCAATGATGCGCTCGCACGCTACGTCGCGGGCCTGGCCCATGCGCCCCAACTGACGTCGCTCGGTACGGTCTGGTCGTACAACAACGCCGGGTTCGGCATCGCCGGTCGTGTGCTGGAGGTCACGAGCGGGCGTCCGTTCGAGAGTGCGATCGAAGACCTGCTCCTGGAACCGCTCGGCATGCGCCACACCTTCTTCTTCGCCGAGCGGTTGGTCACGCACCGGGTGGCGGCCGGACACGTTGCCCTGCCTGATGGCATCTACGTCACCCGGCCCTGGGACATCGGCCGCGCCGGCCATCCGCTCGGCGGCATGATCTCCTGCGTCGAGGATCTCCTGACATGGGCGCGCTTCATCCTCGGCGACGGGCGCGCCGCGGCCGGTGTCCGGCTGCTGAAGCGAGAGACGATCGACCACGCGCTGGCGCCGCTGGCACCGGCGGGTTCGCTCGCCGATGCGATCGGCCTCGCCTGGCAGACGACCGATGTGGGCGGCGTCCGCACCGTCGGGCACGGCGGTGTCTGGCTCAATCAGATGTCGAGCCTGCGTCTGGCGCCCGACCTGGGCTTCGCCGTCGTCTGCTTGACGAACGGCAACCGCGGGACCGAGCTGCACGGCGCAGTGACCGGCCGCGCGCTGGAGGAGTACCTCGGCGCGCGTGCCACGGAGAGCGCGCCGCTGGCGATGAGCGCCGATGCGCTCGCGGACTTCACTGGCACCTACATAGCCGCGCTCGATGATGTTCGCCTGGATCTGGTTGCCGGGGAGCTCGTCCTCTCGGTCGCGCGGCGGGAGCGGCTCTTCGGCATCACGCCGGATGCGCCGATGTCAGCCCCGACCCGGCTCGTGTTCCGTGCGCCCGATCGCGTGGTAGGGCGCGACGAGCCGTTCAAGGGGGCGCGCGGCGAGTTCCTTCGCGATGCACGGGGGGAGATTACCTGGTTCCGGTGGGGCGGACGCATCCACGCGCGCGTGTAGCGTCCGCCGTCAGTCTCTCCCCAGCAGCAACAGTTCGGGCTCGCTCTCCCGACCGCCGACGTCGGATGCCCTACCGTTCGCCTCGAGATCGATGATCGGCGCGGGCAGACGCTCGATGGCCGTTTCGTCGCACTGGGGGCAGTGGAGGCACAGCAGACGGAGAGAGAGGTTGGCGAAGCCCTGGACACCGTCGCAGAACGGGCAGCGAATCAGATCCGGGGGTGGCCCGAAGGTGCCGATCCTCTCGAGGTCGATCGCGCGGACGAAGTCGCGATTGCAGCGCGCGCAGGCGAGCCGAACGATGAGTTCCGTCGCCGTGCCGCCGATCCGACTCCCTCGGCCCGGTTCCCGCAGGCGGGCGACTCTGTGGCCACTGGCGCAGGTAAGCTGTCTCTGGCTGCTATGACTCATCGCCCGTCCCTTTCCGTTTGATCAAAATCGCTCCCGGCACCGGGAGCGACCGACGCCGCACCGAGCGCATCGCAACTGAGCATCGTCATCGCCAGTTGCCCATCGCTGATGCGCTCCACGTCGCGCTCCGACGCTGCGGTGTAGACATCCTTGCCGATAACGATCAACCGCACGTTCTGCAGGTCGCCGCGCCGCTCGTCGAGGACTCGCAGGCACTTGCGGATCGTCCCCAACGCAACACCCTGGGTGCGGAGCGCCAGCAGTGCCCGAATCTTGATCGCGTCGTGGTCGCTATACAGACGGCGCGGTTCCACCTCGTGCCCCGGCACGATCAGGCCGCTCCAGTGCCAGTGATCGAGCATGCGCGCAGAGGCACCGGTCCGCCGTCGCACCTCGCCGGACGTCAGATACGACATACAACACGCATGTTGTCGGTGGTGACATAAGAGCGAACGTTCAACCGGACATAAGCCGGCTTAAGCCGGCGTTGAAACGTGACATAAGCCGGCAACGTTTGTGCGATCGGTGGTGCGCGCCTCATGGGTCGGCGGCGAGGCAACACCACGGATAGGCCCGGCGCAAGCTGTCGCGATGGTCCCGGCTGGCCTCTACGATGCCTTGCGCATGGTTCCTAACCGGTGGGCGATCTGGGCGGTCATCGGCGTGGGGACCTTCGTGAACGTCCTCGACAACCACAT
>Ga0194131_10002381_pt1 | contig 30878 bp, 28 predicted proteins | sample TA2KigO120mmetaG_FD_148631 | JGI IMG/M metagenome (GOLD analysis project Ga0194131, IMG submission 148631) | Freshwater microbial communities from Lake Tanganyika, Tanzania - TA2015053 Kigoma Offshore 120m | ecosystem: Environmental > Aquatic > Freshwater > Lake | place: Tanzania: Lake...
GCTAAATCGGGACGGACCGGGAATGTCAGCCGCACATTCCACATCTATGTCACGCCCACGTCCATGTCACGCCATCGTCCGCAATGGCCGACGGCGAGGAATCCCGAGGTTCGAACACATTGCTCCGCTACGTTGTCAGCGTGGCTCTCGTCCTCGCGCCTGGCGCCTGCAGCACGTCCAGGGAAACCTCGACGCAACGGTCGGGGACTGAACAGCTGTTGATCTCGCGCGCCGTCGACAAGCCGACCGAGCGGCTGACGCTCGATATCCCAGAAGGGACCAGGATCTTCGTCGACGCGAACAACGTCGAGGGATACGACAGCAAAGACGCCGTGGGTGCCTTGCGCGACCGCTTGCTCAAGATGGGCTGCTATCTGATGGGAGACCGCGCGAGCGCCGACACGATCGTCGAGTTGCGGGCCGGGACACTGGCAACCGACGAGGACGCGATTCTGCTGGGCTTCCCGGCGTTCGAAATCCCAGTTCCCCTCGCCGGCCCCGTCAAGACGCCGGAGCTGGCGCTGTTCAAACGGGCAGACCGGCGTGGCGTCGCCGAGCTCGCCGCGACCGGCTACGGCGTCAGGTCAGGAGCGCTGCAAAGCTCGTCGAACATCGAAATCGTCACGTCGCACCGGACACGGTGGGTTGTCCTCTTGATCTTCTCGTGGACCACCACCGACATCGAAGACGGCACGACGGCCGACTTCGCACTGGCCGGTCCATGAGGCGCGATCGATCGCGAACCCGCCGCGTCCGGCAGTTTCCGCGCGCTCAGCTCAGCTGCTTGATGTACTGCGCCATGAAATCGCAATCGACGCGCTTCGAATAGCCGTCGATCAGCCGCTTGGTTACCGGACCCGGCACCTTGCCATTGCCGATCACCTCACCAGCAACGCGGGACACCGGACAGATGCACAGGCTGGTCGAGGTCAGAAACACCTCGTCTGCCGTGTAGGCGTCGTACGGATCGATGTCCATCTCGACGACCTCGATGCCGAGCTCGGCGGCGATTTCCATCGTCACCTGGCGCGAGACCCCCGGCAGAACGTAGCGCGGCTTCGGCGTATAGATGACGCCGTCGCGCACGGTGAAGAAATTGCTGCCGATGCCTTCGCAGATATTGCCGTTCTCGTCGAGCAGGACGCCCCAAGCGTCCTTGTCCTGTGCCTTGATCTCCATATCGCCCATGATGACGTTGAGATAGTTGTGCGTCTTCGCGCGCGGGCTGAGCGAGTCCGGCGCCGTACGCCGTACGCTCGGAAACAGTACTTTGATGCCGTCGCGATAGAGCGATGCGCGAGCCTTGAGCGGCAATGGCGTGCACTCGACGATCACCGTGGCGCCGTCATGCGCGTCGAACAGACCGCCGACCGGATCGACGCCGCGCGAGATGCGCTGACCGACCCAGAAATCCTCGCCGGGGCTCAGCAGATGGCGGTTGCGCGCGAACGTCTCTTCGGTGGCGGCCGTCATTTCCTTGGGCGAGAGCCCCGGATCGATGCGAAGGTACTTGAGCGAGCGATAGAGACGATCGATGTGTTCCTTGAGGAAGAAGATCTTGTGGTTGAAGCTCCGAGTCATGTCGAAGGCAGCATCGCCATACTTGAAGCCCCGGTCACGAAACGACACCGTGACCTGGCTCTCAGGCAGGAATTTGCCGTTCAGATAGGCAACTCGTTCGTTGGCCAATGCCGTCATGACTTCGTCTCCTCTAACCGCGCCGACCGGCGCGCGGCGCGCACCTTATCAGATCAGCGCCGTCGTCTCTAACAGGAACGCGCGCGATCTGACGCAGGTCCAAAGTGTGACCTCGGCTCGTCATCGACCGCCCAGCGATGCAAAGCGCGCGCGCCGCAGTCGGGCGCGCCACCATGCCGCAGCTTGATTCAGTCCGTCCAATTTTTCGTGGCAATGAAGGCTATACGGCCCGTCCCCTGCTGGCATGGCCAGCGGGTCGGCCCGCCCCTCGGGCCATTCGTCCCGCGTGGGCGGCACCGTCATCGTCCGCCCCCACTCCCCGGTCCGATCCCGTTCGGCCCGGGGACCCTAGCGATCGGCCGGCCTCAGGCCGGCCCGATCCACGTCGCTTCCCGGCCCTTCGGCGTGACCTGAACAGTCATCCGAACACGCTGATCTGCGTCGAGGCTGGCAAGACCGCAACGACGCAGCACGCTCTTATGGATGAACACGTCCTTGCCGCCATCATCGGCCGCAATGAAGCCGAACCCTTTTTCGGGCTTGAACCACTTCACGGCGCCCGTAACCGAAGCTTCCTCGCCACCGGCGGCGCCCTGCGGCGCAGCGGGACGCGGCGGTACGTTGCCCACCTCGAGGATCCGCACGACCTGGGGTCCCTTTGGACCCTGGCCGACCTCGCACGTGATCTCCGTACCTTCGGCTATGGCGTTAAGACCGACAGCGCCCAGCACCGAGGCGTGCAGGAATGCGTCGGGCGAACCATCCACCGGACTGACGAAGCCAAACCCTTTTTCACCGTTGAACCACTTGACGTGGGCGGTAACCCGCGTGCCCTGCGTGGCACGGGGTTTTGAATGCATATTCATGGACACGCTGAAAACTACCTCACGAACGGGCCGTCCGACCCTGGCAAGCCGGTGCGGCTGGACCAATGGGGCCGTGACCATCAAATGCCCGATGGGTCATGCCACTTGCAGTACAGACATGTCCCCCAGTGCGCCTGCCGACCACGACAAGGCCGCGTGTGCCGCTCCGCGCAGAGAGAAATGGCGTTCACTCCCCCACGCCGACGCGGTTTCGGCAACCTCCACCTCTATCAATAGCTTGCCAAATCTCATCGCGCCAGCGCTTTCTTGGCACCCTGGCAAGGGGCTTAGTTCGACGCGTTGAAGTCCGCTGTCAGCACAAGACGGACGACTGGACACGGGACGACGGACAGCGGCGCCGCTTGCCGTCGCCGATTTGGCCTCTCAAACACGTGCCGATCTCGCCGTTAAGAGCCTCGAAGATTTGACGATTCAAATGGGACTCCCGTCATGTGAAATGCTCGTCCACGATGCGGGCGGGGTCAAAGCGATATTCACTTCGATATATCTGATCGATATATATTGCCTTGATATAAACACTGCCATGCGCTATTTCTTCGCGCCTGCAGCAATCCGGACGAACCTCTCCATGGATACGAAAACCTTGTGCCTGGCGGCGCTCAGCCTGGGCGACGCCACCGGCTATGAGATCAAGAAGCAGTTCGAGGAGGGGCCACTCAGCCACTTCTATCGGACCGGCTTCGGCTCGATCTACCCGGCTCTCAACGAGCTGAGCGCCCAGGGCCTCGCCACGGTCACCGCCCACATCCAGGAAAACAAGCCCGACAAGAAGGTCTACGCCCTGACGGCGGCCGGCCGCCACGCGCTGGTGCACGCGCTGCTCAAGCGGCCGGCCGACGATCAGGTGCGCTCGGAATTCCTGGTCATGATGGCCTTCAGCGCATTGCTGCCGCAAAGCTTCATCGCCAGCGTGGTCGACGATCGTCTGAAATGGTACCGCAATGAGGCCGAGCGCATCGGTCGGCTGCTGGCGACCGAGACGGTCGGTCCCGGACGGCGCTTCGTGCGCGGTTTCGGCCGGGCGATCTATGCGGCGGCGGCCCGCTATATCGAAGACAATCGGCATCTGCTCCTGGCGGGCGATCCGGAGCCCAATCGGAGGACCGGGTCATGAAGGTGCGAGCGGTCACGGCCGTGCGCCGCCTGATGGCGCGCTTCGGCTCGCCCATGTCCATCGCCGTTGTGATCAGTGCTGGGGTCGTCCTGTGGGTGCTGTCGGGACAAATCGGCACGCGCAATGTCCAGGACGGCCGCGCGACGCCGCCGGCGACCGAGCGACCGCAGGCGCCGCCGCCCCTGGTGCGGGTGCTCTGGCTCGACGCCGAGCCGCGTCAGAACGTGCTCGTACTGCACGGGCATACCGAGGCGGTCCGGCGCGTCGACCTGCGCATCGAAACGCCGGGCCGCGTTGCGGCAATCGGCGCCGACAAGGGTGCATTGGTCGCCAAGGGCGATGTCGTGCTGCGCCTGGCGACAGAGGATCGCGAGGCACGGCTGGCCGAGGCGCGCGCGCTGGTACGCCAGCGCCAGATCGAAGCCGACGTTTCGCGCCAGCTGCACCAACGCGGACACCGCGCAGATACCCAGGTTGCCGCGACCGATGCGGCGCTCGAAGCCGCCAGGGCGCAGCTCGCCCGCATGGACGTGGAGCTTGCACGCACCGTGCTGCGCGCGCCATTTGCCGGCGTGATCGACCGCCGGCCGGCCGAAATCGGCGCCTATCTGAAGGAAGGCGATCTGGTGGCGACGCTCGTCGACCTGGATCCACTGCTGATCGTCGTGCACGCGTCGGAGCGCGATGTCGGCAAGCTCGAGATCGGCCAGCGCGGCATCGCCAAGCTGGTCGACGGCGCGACGGTCGAGGGCCAGGTTCGCTACATCGCAGTTGCCGGCGAGAGTGCGACGCGGACCTTCCGGGTCGAGTTCGCGATCGCCAATCCCCAGCGACGGCAGGTCGATGGCGCGACGGCTCAGCTGCATCTGCCGCTCGAACTGGGCCGCGCGCATAGGCTGTCACCCGCGACGCTCACTTTGGCCGAAGACGGAATAGTCGGCGTCAAGACGGTTGGCTCCGACCAGCGTGTCGAGTTTCATGCCGTGAAGATCCTGGGCCAAGGCGCTGATGGCATCTGGGTGAGCGGGCTGCCCGACCGCGTGCGACTGATCACGGTCGGCCAGGAATTCGTCAAACCCGGCCAGTTGGTCAAACCGGTCGACGCCGGCGCGATCAAGCCAGGGCAGCCGTCATGAGCCGTCTGATCGATGCCGCCTTCACGCGCGCGCGGGTGACGATCGCCGCGCTGCTGATGATCCTGATCGCGGGAGCGGCCGCCTATATGGAGATTCCCAAGGAATCGAATCCCGACGTCCGCATTCCCATCATCTACGTGCTGATGCGTCACGACGGCATTTCGCCGGAGGATGCCGAGCGGCTTCTGCTGCGTCCGATGGAACAGCAGCTGCGCACGATCGAGGGCATCAAGGAGATGCGCTCGACCGGCTATCTCGGCGGCGCGTTCGTGATCCTGGAGTTCGATGCCGGCTTCAACGCCAAGAAGGCGCTGGACGACGTGCGCGCCAAGGTCGATCTGGCCAAGCCCGAGCTGCCGAGCGACACCAAGGAACCGGAAATTCACGAGGTCAATTTCAGTCTTTTCCCCGTGCTCGTGGTGACGCTGTCGGGCACGGTGCCCGAGCGCACGCTGCTGCGCCTGGCGCGCGATCTCAAGGACGACGTCAAGAACGTGCCCGGCGTGTTGGACGTGGTCATCGCCGGCAACCGCGACGAGCGCGTCGAGGTCGTGATCGAACCGCTCTTGGTCGAAAGCTACGGGCTGAACGCAGCCGACGTCATCCGGCGCGTCACGGCCAACAACCAGCTCATCGCCGCCGGCGCTCTCGACACCGGCCGCGGCCGCTTCGAGGTCAAGGTGCCCGGCCTGATCGAGTCGGTCGAGGATCTGCTCAACCTGCCAATCAAGGTCACGCGGGACGCCGTCGTCAAAGTGCGCGACATCGCCACGGTGCGGCGCACCTACAAGGATGCCGAGACCTATGCCCGACTCGGCGGCCGGCAGGCCGTCGCACTCGAGGTATCGAAACGCACCGGCGAGAACATCATCGACACCGTCGAGCGCGTGCGGGCGCTGGTCGAGGCCGAGCGCGCGCACTGGCCCGCCGGCGTCGAGGTGACTTACACCCAGGATGCTTCGAACCACATCCGCACGATGTTGGGCGACCTGGAGAACAACCTCACGACCGCCGTGTTGCTGGTGTTGATCATCGTGGTCGCCACATTGGGGCTGCGTGCGACCGCACTCGTCGGCATCGCCGTGCCGGGCTCGTTCCTCGCCGGCATTCTCTTGCTGTCCGTCATGGGCCTGACGGTCAACGTCGTCGTTCTATTCGGCCTGATCTTCGCCGCCGGCAATGTCGTCGATGGCGCGATCGTGGTCAGCGAGTACGCCGACCGCAAGATCGCCGAGGGCATGGCCCGGCGCGATGCCTACGCGCTTGCGGCCAAACGCATGGCCTGGCCGATCATCGCCTCGACCGCGACGCAGCTCGCCGCCTTCGCGCCTCTGCTGTTCTGGCCCGGCGTGGTCGGGCAGTTCATGAAGTTCCTGCCGATCACGCAGTTCGTCACACTGCTGGCCGCACTGGCGATGGCGCTGATCTTCATTCCCGTGCTCGGCGCCTTTATGGGCGGCAAGACGGCGCAGGAGCCAAGCGAGACACGGCCGGCCGTGGATAGCGGAGCGTTCACGCGCCTCTATCTGCGGCTGCTCGGCCGGGCGGTCGATCACCCGCTGAAGACCCTGGCGCTCGCCACCGCACTCCTCGTCGGGGTTCAGTGGACTTACGCCAATCACGGCCAGGGCGTGCAGTTCTTTCCCGACATCGAGCCCGAGCGCGCGGTCATTCACGTCCATGCCCGCGGCAATCTGTCGATCGGCGAGCAGGACGCCCTGGTGCGCGAAGTCGAGGGCCGCATCCTCGACATGAGCGAGCTCGCCTCGGTCTATGCCCGCACCGGCAAGGGCCAGAAGGTCCAGCAGATCGCCGAGGACGTCGTCGGCGTCATCCAGATCGAGTTCGTCGACTGGCAGCGGCGCCGGCCGGCGCGCGAGATCCTGGCCGAGATCGAGCGGCGCACGCGCGATCTCGCGGGCATCCAGGTCGAGGCTCAGAAGGAGAAGGCCGGCCCGCCCGTGGGCAAGCCGATCCAGGTCCAGATCTCCGCGCGCGAGACCGAATTGATCGTGCCGGCGGCTCAGCGCCTCGCCCGCAAATTCGCCGAGACACCGGGCTTGACCGGCGTCGAGGACAACCGTGCACTGCCGGGCATCGAGTGGGAATTGCGCGTCGACCGCGCCGAGGCGGCCAAATACGGCGCCGACGTCGCCCAGATCGGCAACTCGATCAAGCTGATCACCAACGGCATGAAGGTGACGGACTATCGGCCGAGCGACGGCGACGACGAGGTCGACATCGTCATCCGCTATCCTCAGGACTGGCGCAATCTCGACCAGCTCGACCAGATCCGCGTCCAGACCGATCTCGGCCTCGTGCCGATCACGCCCTTCGTGCAGCGCACGCCCAAGCCGTTGACCGGCACGCTCTACCGCGTCGACGGCAAGCGTGTCATCACCGTCCAAGCCGATGTTGCGCCCGGCGTACTCGCCGACGACAAGGTGCGCGAAATCAAGGCCTGGCTCGCGGGCGAGACATTCGATCCGCGGCTCGATTTCCGCTTCAAGGGCGAGGATCTGGAGCAGAAGAAGGCGCAGGCCTTCCTGTCCAAGGCCTTCATGGTGGCGCTCTTCCTGATCGCCGTGATCCTGTTGCTGCAGTTCAACAGCTTCTACAGCGCCGGACTGATCCTCACGGCGGTCGTCATGTCGACGATCGGCGTGTTCATCGGCCTGATCGTGACCGGCCAGCCCTTCGGCATCGTCATGACCGGCATCGGCGTCGTGGCGCTGGCCGGCACGGTCGTGCAGAACAACATCGTGCTGATCGACACCTTCGACGAATATGTCAAGGTCGAGGCGACCGTGCGCGATGCGGTCATGCGCACCGGGCGCGAGCGGCTCAGGCCCGTGCTGCTGACCGCGCTCAACACCGTGCTCGGCATGGTGCCGCTCGTCATGGGCATCAACATCGACGTGATCGAGCGCTCGATCACGGTCGGCGCCCCCTCGACGCAGTGGTGGATTCAGCTATCCACGGCCATCGTGTTCGGCCTCAGCTTCGCCACCTTCCTGACGCTGCTGGTGACGCCGGCCGCGCTCATGGCGCGCGGCAATGTGCAGGCCTGGTGGCGCAACCGGCGCGCCGAAAGCGTCACAGCAAACGATTCGCGGCGGCTCCGGGCGGCGGCGGACTAGTCGCCCCGCTACTCTGCAGGCTGTGCCGCCGGCTTGGGCGCCGCCGCCGGCGGGCGCAGCTCGCCCGGCAGGACCAGCACCGAGATCGTGGTCAGTGTCGCCGCCAGCGCCAGCACATAGAACAGCCAGGCGAAGCCGCCGGCGCTGCCCTGCAGATAGGCCACCAGCGGCACGGCGCCGGCGCTGAGCGTGAAGGTGAGCACGTACTTCACTGCGTAGACACGGCTGCGCCAGGCCGAGGTGGTGTAGCGTGCGATCAGCGCGTCGTTGATCGGGATCTGACCGAACACGAGCAGCATGGTGGCCAGCGACGCGGCCATCATCGTTCCGCCCTGCGCGTTGGAAACCAGGAGCAGAAGCGGGATCTGCAAGCCGCACACGGCAAAGAAGATCGGCTTGATCGGGTGCTTGTCGATGCCGCGGCCGACCACGAGCTGGGCGAAGGCGGCGATCGTGTAGACGATCATGGCGAGCGTGCCGATCCCGGCCGTGCTGGTCGTCCATTCGAGCATGCGCTCGGCCAGCACCTTGGGCAGGCCGACCGTGGTCGCCTGGAAGATCACGCTGCTGAACATGGCGGTCAGCACCATGGCGACGAAGGCGCGGATCTGGGCCTGGCGCGTGTATTGCGGGTCGGGCTTGGCCGCCTTCTTGGCGCCGCTGCCGATGGCGATGCTGCGTTGCGCTTGTGCGAACACGACGCCGGTCGCGATCGAGAGCAGACCCGGCAGGATGAAAGCGGCACGCCACGACCACCAATCGGCAAGCGAGCCGGCGATCAGCGCGGCGAAGGCAACACCGAGATTGCCCCAGATGCCGTTGACGGCTAGCACATGGCCGACATTGTCGCGATCGGCCACCACCATGGCGATGCCGACGGGATGATAGATCGCAGCAAACACGCCGATCGCGAAGAGACCGATGCCGATCTCGATCGGCGAACGCGCGAAGCCGGTGGCGACCGCGGCAAGGCCGATGCCGATATAGAAGATGATCATCATGCCGGCTCGGCTCCAGCGGTCGCCGAGCCAGCCCGCGACCAGCGAGCCGGCGCCGAACGCGATGAAGCCCGGCGTGGCGAGCGGCAGAAGCTCGCTATAGCGCATGCCCCATTCGCGCTCGAGCGCGATCACCACGGTGGTGAACAGCAGCATGAACAGGTGGTCGTAGAAGTGGCCCAGGTTCAGGCAGAAGAAGGTCACCCGGTCGGCGCGCATGGCATGGCTCCGCTTGGTCGCCCTCTCATACTAGACGGGAGCGGCCTTGCGTGCTTTCTATAGTCAGCCAATGACTGTCGCAAATCGGACAAAGGGCATCGACCCCAGAGTCGTCGAATTGCAGACTGTGCCGCGCCCGGTAGCGGCCTTTGCCGTCGACTATCCGAACGGCCATGTCATCCCTTGGCACAGTCACCCGCGCGCCCAGCTGATCCACGCGACGCGCGGCGTCATGACGGTCGGCACCGGCGACGCCACCTGGGTGGTGCCGCCGCATCGGGCACTATGGATGCCGGCTGGCGTCGAGCACACGATCCGCGCGAGCGGCCAGCTCGCGCTGCGCACGCTCTACATCAACAGCGATGCGGCACCCGACTTGCCGGCCGCCTGCCGGGTCATCACCGTGACCCCGCTCTTGCTTCAACTCATTCTGCGCGCCATCGATCTGCCGACGCTGTACGACGCCAACGGTCCGGAAGGTCGCCTGGTCCAAGTGATGATGGACGAGATCGCGCGCCTGCCCGAGGCGCCGCTCAACCTGCCGGCGCCGACCGATCCGCGCCTCAAGCGCGTCGCCGATGCGCTGATCGTGGCGCCCGGCGACAGTCGCTCGCTTGCCGCCTGGGGCCGCGCCGTCGGCGCCAGCGAACGCACGCTGGCGCGCTTGTTTCCGATCGAAACCGGGCTCAGCTTTCGCCAGTGGCGCGAGCGGGCGCGCCTGATGCATGCGCTGTCGCGCCTCGCCGATGGCGAGGCCGTCACCTCGGTCGCGCTCGATCTCGGCTATGACAGCCCGAGCGCGTTCACCGCCATGTTCCGCCGCGCGCTGGGTGCGCCGCCCAGCCGCTACTTCGCCGCCGCGGCGAGCTGAATGCCCATCATCTAAAGGTGCGGGCCGCAGCCAGCATGCGGCCCGCGGTGGTTAGCCAGCACAAGACACCGAACGCGCCAGCGATCGTCGCGACATGCTGTGGCATCAGGCACATCAGCACGAAGGCCGCGATCGTCTCGCTGCCTTCGGCAAGGCCGCCGAGATAGAAGAACGACTTGGCGCCGCGCGCCTGCGTCTGGAGGCCGCGCTTGGCCGCGATGATGGCGAAGGCGAGGAAGCTCGCGCCCGAGCCGAAAAAGCTGAACAAGAGGAACGCCAGCCACACCGCGTCTTCCGGACGCGCCAGCGCGAAGCCGAAGGGGATGGCGGCGTAAAACAGGAAGTCGGCCACGATGTCGAGGAAGCCGCCGAAATCGGTGAGCGCGCTCTGCCGGGCGACTGCGCCATCCAGGCCGTCGGCCAATCGGTTGAGCGCGATCAATCCCAACGCTGTGAGGTAGTGGCCGTCGGCGAGCGCCGGCACCGCCAGCAGGCCGATCAGCAGCCCGCCCCAGGTGATTGCATTGGCTGACACGCCGATGGCGGCGAGCCAGCGCCCGGCGCGGTCGAGCGGCGGCGTGATGACGCGCCGCAAGGCGGCATCGAACACGACGGCGCGTGTTCTATTGGTGCTGGCCCTGCGTCGTCGTGCCGGTCGTTCCGGTCGACATCGGTTCGCCTGGCAGGGCGGGTCCGAGGGCCGTCACGTCACCCGGTTGCGGCGGCGCGCGTTCGGCCATGGCTTGAGTCCATTCGCCACGCAGCTGCCGGTGGGCGCGGACGCTGAACGGGATGCTCAGCAGATAGACGAGCCCGACGGTCAGCAGCGTCGGCCATGGATCGGCCACCAGACCGGCCGTGATGGCGCCGACCACGAGCAGCAGGGGCAGCACGAACTTGTGCGGGATCTTCACCTTCTTCATGGAGTAGGTGGGAATGGTGCTGACCATCAGGATGCCGACGGTAATCAGCCAAACGGCATTCAGCACCGCCGAACCGAAGAAGGCAGGGCCGAATTCGAAACTGCCCATCAGCGGGATGATGGCGAGCCCCGCGCCCGCCGGCGCCGGCACGCCGGTGAAGAAGTTCGACTTGTAGGGCGGTGGGTCCGGTTCGCCGATCATCGTGTTGAAGCGCGCCAGCCGGAGCGCCGCGCAGGTGGCAAAGAACAGGGCGGCCGCCCAGCCGATCGGAAGGTTGCCGTGCATGGCCCAGAAATAGATGACCGTCGCCGGCGCCACCCCGAAACTGATGAAGTCCGACAAGGAGTCGAGTTCGGCGCCGAACTTGCTCGTGCCGCCGATCAGCCGCGCGATGCGTCCGTCGAGACCGTCGAAGATGCCGGCGACGATGATCGCCACGACGGCATGGTGCCACTGCTCCATGAATGCAAACCGGACTGCCGACATTCCAGCGCACAGCGCCAGTATGGTCAGGATGTTGGGGATCATCCGGTTGATCGACAGGCCCTTGACGCGGGCCTTGAAACGCTGGTGCCGTCGCATCGGGATCATCTGACCTCTCCAGCACGCTGCGGTTCACTCGAGTTCATATCGGCTATCACCGTCTCGCCGGCAACCGCGCGCTGTCCGACCGCGACCATCGCCTGAACCCCGGCCGGCAGGAACACGTCGACGCGGCTGCCGAACCGGATCATGCCAAAGCGCTCGCCGGCGCGCACGCTCTGGCCGGGCTGCAGGTTGCATAGGATACGTCGGGCGATCAGTCCCGCGATTTGCACAAAGGCGACGCGCCTGCCATCCGCCGTGCGGACAGCGACGCATTGCCGCTCATTGTGCTCGCTCGCCTTGTCGAGTGAGGCATTGACGAAGCGACCCGGGTAATAGAACACCTTGTCGACTACCCCGTCGACCGGCACCCGGTTCACATGAACGTCGAACACGTTCATGAAGATGCTAACGCGCACCAGGCCATCTTGTCCCATGTCGAGTTGGTCGGGCGGCGGCACCGACGTGATCATCTGCACCACCCCGTCGGCCGGGCTGATGACCAGGCCGGGACGGGTCGGCGTCGTGCGGTCGGGGTTGCGAAAGAAATAGACGCACCACAGCGTGAGGACGCAGCCGACCAGTCCCAGCGGCAGAGCGACATACCACAGCACGGCTGCAGCCAACGCGAACAGGCCGACGAACGGCCAGCCCTGCGGGTGGACGGGAACCAGGACCGACTTCAGCAAGCGCAATCTCCCGGACGAGCCGATGCTGGCGACATACTATCCTGGCACGGCACGTGCGGTGAACCGACGGTTCGTCCCGCGCGCGCCGCATCCCGATCAACTCGAAGGGCGGATCAGTTCACCGGCGGCAGTGCAAAAACCTGGCCTGGGTAAATCAGGTCGGGATCGCGAATCTGGTCGCGGTTCGCATTGAAGATCAGCGTGTACTGGATACCCGCGCCATAAGTGTGGCGCGCGATGCGCCAGAGATTGTTGCCGGGCTGGATGACGATCGAGCCGGGCTTGCTGGCATCGGCGACCATCGGGGCCCGGTAGAAGATCAGCTCGACGCGCGCCAGGACCTTACCCGCGTCCTCGACGAGATCGACGCGAAGCTGGTGCGCGCCCACCTTCAACTCGACATTCGGCTTGAGCGACCATGCGCCACGCGAGTCGGCATCGGCGCGACCCGACAGGGCGTTGTCGATGTAGGCGAGAATCCGGCCCGAGGCCTCCGTCCGACCGCTGAAGCTGACCCGGCCGCGCTCGTCGTAGTCGAGCGCGTCGACGGTCAGCGCCATTCCGGCCGGCCGTGCGCGCGCCGCTGCGGCCGGAGCTGCGGATGCGACAACCTGGGGCGCCGACACGACGACCGGCGGTGCGGGCGCCGCTGCCATGTGCGGTGCCGACGCTGCGGCGCCCGGACTGGCGGGCAGCGGCGGCGGCGCGGCCCCCGGCGCCGGGCGCGTCGCGGCCTCGGGTGCCACGGGCGCCTGCAAGACCGTCGACGGACCTGCACCCTCGCGCGGCACCATGAGCGCAAGCGGTTGTGTCGGTGCAGCGGCAGGCTGACCCGCGATGTCCTTGTCGCGCTCGGGCACGACCAGGACCACCGACGCCTCGGACCTGACGACCGAGCCGCCTTGGCCCTGCGCGGAAAGGTTCAGATTGCGGTTGCCCGGCCCCAGCGGCTCGTTGGGGACCCACACCCATTCGCCGCGACCGTCGGCTTGCACCTTGCCGAGTGCCTTGTCGCCGTCGAGGATCGTGACGGCGGCGTTCGGTTCGGCACGTCCGGCGACCACGGTATCGCCGCGCGGATTGACTCGCACGATGTCGAAGCTCGGAGCGACCGGTTTCGCCACCGCTGCCGGCGCGGGTGTGGGCGCCGGGGCGGACGCCGGCGCAGCAGGAGCCGGGGTCGCAGCAACGGGCGCCGGGGCCGATGGCAGCGGAGCACTGCTTGTCGGCGCCGGCGTCGCCGGAGGCACCGTCGGAGCTGTCGTCGCGGCCGGCTGCTGCACGGCCGCCGTCGGCGCCGGCTGCGGGCGCTCATCGCTAATCCAGATTTCGTTGAGCACCAGCGCGGCAACGACCAGCCCTAGCCCAATGCCCCCGATGACGATGTAGCGCTGCAACGTCTGCGACCCCTGCGCATCAGCTCATTGGATACAGCCTAGCGGGGACGATCCCCGATAGCAAATCAAGCCGGCTGAGGCAGTTGGTCGCTGCACTTGACCGATTCGCGCCGCGCGCAGGTCAATCCCAGGCGTTCTTCTTCTTCTCGCCGGCGGGTTTGGCCGCGCCGATCTGGTTGCGGATGGCCGGAATGCCCCGCAGGTAAGCCGAGATCGCGTTCAGATCCTGGTCGGTCAGCTTGCTCGTCCCGTGCTCGACCACTTCGCCCATCGACGAGCCCACGGCATCGCCGTCCGGCTTCAGGCTGGTGCGCAGCAGATACGCGATATCCTTGTCGCCATAGTCGCCGATGCCCGTTTCCTTGTCCGGCGTGATGTTGGGCACCTTGTCGCCCTCGGGCCCTTTGGCGTTCCCGGCCAGAGGCTTGCCGCGGTCCATGGCGCCAAGGAAATTGCGCTCGGTGTGGCACTCGCCGCAATGTCCGAGGGCATTGACCAGATAGGCTCCGCGGTTGAACTCGGTCGATTTTGTCGTGTCAGGCTTGAAGGGGCCGGCGGTGAAAAACATGGCCTTCCAGCCGAACAGCAGCCAGCGCCAGCCGAAAGGCGGCGACACATCGTGCGGCTTGTTGGGCTGGGCCACCGGTTTCAGGCTGAACAGATAGGCCTTGAGATCGAGCATGTCCTGGTCGGTCATGCCGGTGAACGAGGTGTAGGGAAAGACCGGAAAATAGCTGGTGCCGGCTGGCGACACGCCCTGCCGCAAAGCGCGAATGAAGTCCTGATCGGTCCATTTGCCGATGCCGTTTTGCGGATCGGGCGTGATGTTGGGACCATAGTATGTGCCGAACGGCGTCTTCAGTGCGCGTCCGCCGGCAAGCGGAATGGCGCCATCCTTCTTTTCCGTGTGACAGCCGTAGCAACCGGCGGCGCGGAAAATGTACTCGCCCCGCTTGACCTGTTCCGCATCTGCGGCCGCGACCAAAACCGGCGTCACGCCCAGCAGCGAGAACACGGCGCCAAGGATCACAAAAGGGTGAGGCATGGCCATCCCAAAAACTCGACAGCGTCGAAACCCTGACGGCTTCGACGCTGTGCGTCAATACGACGGCCCGCGACTCCGGATCGGACCGGCGGGGCGGAAACGGAAGAACGCAACGGGCGCGGCAGGACGCCGCGCCCGCGTGATTCGAAGGGCTTACTGCGCGGGAGCGCGGAACGGCGTGTGGCAGGCGCCGCAGGCCTGACCAACCTTGCCGAGCCCGGCCGCCATTGGGTCCTTGCCCGTGCCGGCGACCTGGGCGAATGCCGTGGTCTCGGTGACGAATGCCGCCGAGACTTGCTGCCACTTGGCGCTGTCGGACCAGATCTCGTCCTTGGCGCGGCCGGCCTTGGAGCCTGCCGGGAACCAGCTCGGAATCGACTTCGCATGCGTGGCCAGGACCTGCGCCTGCTGATTGGCCTTCGCCGCGTCATAGGGCTCCTCACCCTTTGCCATCTTGCTGAGCGCGCCCATGGCCGCGCCCTGCTCCTTCATCTTGGCAACGCGCAGCTCGGTCACATTCTGAGCCGAGGCGCCGCTGCTGGCGAGGACGACCGCGAGGGCCAGCCCGGTCGCGAACTTGATCATCACATAAACCCCCTTGCGTGGTGGACGGCGCCGAAATGGCGGCCGCAACGGTGTCAACACCGGCGGGAGCAATTCATTCCACGACTGGTCCCGTCGGGCAATGGTGCGCGCGAGGAACCCTTTGATCCGCATGGAGCTAATTGCGGATGCAATGCATTCGCAAAAATCTGGAACGACTCCGCGCGCGCGGCTTTTCCGTCCGGCTATCGGCTTGCGCGGCCAATCGAAATGGATAGCCGGGCCAACTTGACCTGGCGGAGAAGATCATGGATAGAGGCGCGCCATGACGAAGGTCAGCTCCTTGTGCGTCTACTGTGGCGCCTCCAGCCGTGTCAGCCAGGTTCACCGCGACGCGGCGAGCGAACTCGGCCGCCAGCTCGCCAAGCGCGGCATCCGGCTCGTGTTCGGCGGCGGCCGTGTTGGCCTGATGGGGCTCGTCGCCGACGCCGCGATCGCGGCCGGCGGCGCCACCGTCGGCATCATCCCGACCCACCTGCACGATCTCGAGGTCGGCCATTCCGGTGTCGACGAACTGATCGTCGTCGGCAGCATGCACGAGCGCAAGCAGCGCATGTTCGAATTGTCTGACGCCTTCGCCGTCCTGCCCGGCGGCCTCGGCACGCTCGACGAGACCTTCGAGGTGATCACCTGGAAGCAGCTCAGGCTGCACGACAAGCCGGTCGTGCTGATCGATGTCGAAGGCTACTGGCAACCGCTCCTGGCGCTGATCGAGAACGGCATCAGCGCCGGCTACGTGCGGCCGGATCACCGCCATCTCTACAGCGTCGTCTCACGCGTCGAGGACCTGTTCGCAGCTCTCGCAGCAGCCCCCGTTCCGACCACCGGAGCCGATTCGAAGTGGCTCTGATGGCGGTCGCGGCGCCGCGAATGGCGCGGCAAAACGCCCTCCGATGCTCACCTTGTGGTCCCTTGCGTGGCACGCCAGGGCTGTTATGGTGCGGCCGCGAACCAATCAACATCCCCATACGCCGGCGCCCCGTCGCGGATCAGCCGGCCGCCGTCCCGGAGTGATCAGCCATGGCAAAAATCAAGGTCAAGAATCCGATCGTCGACATCGATGGCGACGAGATGACCAGGATTATCTGGCAGTTAATCAAGGACAAGCTGATCCTGCCGTATCTCGACGTGAACCTGCTCTACTTCGATCTCGGCATGGAGAACCGCGACAAGACCGACGACAAGGTCACGGTCGATGTGGCCGAGGCGATCAAGAAGCACGGCGTCGGCGTGAAGTGCGCGACGATCACGCCCGACGAGGGCCGCGTGAAGGAATTCAACCTCAAGAAGATGTGGCGCTCGCCGAACGGCACGATCCGCAACATCCTCGGCGGCACGATCTTCCGCCAGCCGATCGTCTGCTCCAACGTGCCGCGCCTGGTCCCGGGCTGGACCAAGCCGATCGTGATCGGCCGTCACGCCTTTGGCGACCAGTACCGCGCGACGGACTTCAAGTTTCCCGGCAAGGGCAAGGTGACGATGACCTTCGCGCCAGCCGACGGCGGCAAGGCGGTCACCTACGACGTGTTCGACGCGCCGTCATCGGGCGTCGCCATGGGCATGTACAACCTCGACGATTCGATCCGCGATTTTGCCCAGGCCTGCATGAACTATGCGCTCGATCTGGGCTGGCCGCTCTATCTCTCGTCGAAGAACACCATCCTCAAGGTCTATGACGGCCGTTTCAAGGACATCTTCCAGGAGGTGTTCGATAAGGAATTCAAGGACAAGTACAAGGCGAAGGGCATCACCTACGAGCACCGCCTGATCGACGACATGGTCGCCTCCGCGCTCAAATGGCCGGGGGCCTTCGTGTGGGCGTGCAAGAACTACGACGGCGACGTGCAATCCGACACGGTGGCGCAAGGCTTCGGCTCGCTCGGCCTGATGACCTCGGTACTGATGACCGCAGACGGCAAGACAGTGGAGGCCGAGGCGGCGCATGGCACGGTCACGCGCCATTACCGCGACCACCAGGCCGGCAAGGAGACCTCGACCAATCCGATCGCATCGATCTTTGCCTGGACCCGCGGCCTGTCCTCGCGCGGCAAGTTCGACGGCACGCCTGAGGTGCAGAAATTCGCCGAGACGTTGGAGAAGGTCTGCGTCAGCACCGTCGAATCGGGACACATGACCAAGGACCTGGCGGCGCTCGTCGGCAAGGATCAGAAGTGGCTCAACACGCGCGCCTTCCTCGACAAGCTCGACGACAACCTCAGGAAGGCGATGTCGTAGCACGGCCCCGGGGCATCGCCCGCGCGGGCATCGTCGTCGTCATGCCGCCGGGAGGGGCGGCCCGACGATCGCCGCCCGACCGATGATCGCCGATCTGCGTGCTCAGATCAGACTGATCGACGCCCGCATCGGCGCAAACCGCCTGGACGAGGCGGCGGCGTTGCTCGCGCCTCTGCTCGACGCGGATCCGCAGTTCGCCGAAGGCCACTATCGGATGGCGGCCATCTGGCAGCGTCGGGGCAAGCTGCGCGAAGCCATCGCCGAGGCGGCCGCCGCTGCGCGCCTCGCGCCGGACTGGGCCGAAGCGCACAAGCACCTGGGACGACTGCTGCTGCGTAACCATGAGCCCGAGCCGGCGGTCGCTGCCTTCGAACGCGCCAGGGCGGTGGCGCCACAGCTGTCCTATGTCCACCAGCAGCTCGGTCTCGCCCTTGCCGATCTGCAGAAATGGTCGCGCGGCGAGAGAGCGTTGCGCTGCGCCGCCGCGCTCGACCCGACCGCGACCATCACGCACACGCAGCTCTGGCGGTTGCTGATCCGCCAACGCAAGTACAAGGCGGCATGCGACTACGTTCGCGCCCGAATTCCGAGCGCCGCGACGTTCGGAATGATGCGCCGCGACACCTACTACACCTACGACCAGGTCGTCTCGACGGTCCTGCGCAGCGACGGCGTCGCCGCCGCCGCCGCCATTGCCCGTCCGCTGCTCGAGCGGTTCTGGAGCGCGCCCGGTCGGCCGATCCTCGCCGGCGACGAAGCCGCGCGCAGCTTCCTGGGCGCCATTGCCGACGCCACGCCGCACACGCCGCTCGATCAGGCCGTCGCGGCGTTGCTCGACGGTCGCCCGCTCGACGCCTTCGACCAATATGCGAAGTGGCTCGATCGAGCAGCCGGACGCGATAACCAGCCATTGCCTGAAAAATACAACGCCACCGCCCCCGACGGCGCATTTGGCGGTCATCCCGCCTGGCACCTGATGAGCCCGTTCTACCATCTCTGGACCGCCGCGCAGAACCCGACGGATGGTGCGGGCGTGCAGACCAACTGGCAGGCCGGGATCGAGACACTCGGCGCTCCCCTTGCGCCGGATCGCCTGATCTCCGGGCTTGAGGACGGGATCAGGTTCCATCAGCCCCTGCTCGACGCGCTCGCGCCCATGCTTCGCCGGCGCCCGCTCCGCATGATCGATGTCGGCTGCGGTCGTGGCGACTGGCTCTACGTGTTCGCCCGCGACTTCGGCGTCGATCTGGCCGGTCTCTTCGGTTGCGATCTTCATCCCGAGCGGGTCCGGACAGCGCGCAACCTGCTGCGGCACCACGCCCGGAACGTGAATATCTCGGATGAGGACTTCGACCGCCTGACGGAGAACAACCTGTTCGCGGCCGATCTGCTGGCCACCGACGCGGAGGCGCTGACGGCCCGGTGCGGTCGTCTCGATTTGGCGTTCCTTGCGCGCATCACCATGATGTTCAGCGATGCTCAGCTCGACCGCCTGATCGGCGTCCTGTCGGCGGCTGGCATCGCCCAGATCGTCGAGTTCGGACCCGTCGATCAATGGACATACTGCTACGGCCGCGCCGATCTTCGGCCGCATTTCGCGCGTCATGGCTATCAGCCGACGGCCGACGGCTGGCTGACCGAGCGGCTGACCGGCGAGAACGCACGCTATCTCGTGCTGCCGCGCAAATACTGGGTGGCCACGCGCTACTATGTCTTCGAGCGAGCCGGCTGACCGAGATCAGCGGCTGAGCTCGCGCATCCCGTCGTCGAGGCCCTGCAATGTCAGCGGGTACATGCGCCCGCCCATGATCTGCCTGACCATGCGCACCGACTGCGTATACTCCCAGCGCTCCTGCGGCTCGGGGTTGAGCCAGATGGCACGGTGGTAGATCGCGAGCATGCGGTGCAGCCAGACCTGCCCCGCCTCCTCGTTCCAATGCTCGACCGAGCCCCCCGGAACCGCGATCTCATAGGGGCTCATGGTCGCGTCGCCGACGAAGATCAGCTTGTAGTCGGCCGGATAGGTGTGCAGCACCTGCCAGGTCGGCAGCATCTTGGCGTGGCGGCGCCGGTTGTCCTGCCACAGCCGCTCGTAGGGGCAGTTGTGGAAGTAGAAGTACTCGAGGTGCTTGAACTCGGCGCGCGCCGCCGAAAACAGCTCCTCGCAGACGCGCACGTGGTCGTCCATCGAACCGCCCACGTCGAGGCAGAGCAGCACCTTCACCGCGTTGTGCCGCTCCGGCACCATCTTCAGGTCGAGCCAGCCGGCGTTCTTGGCGGTCGAACGGATGGTGTCGGGCAGATCGAGTTCGGTCGCCGCACCCTCGCGCGCGAAGCGGCGCAGCCGGCGCAGCGCTACCTTGATGTTGCGCGTGCCGATCTCGACATCGCCGTCGAGGTTCTTGAACTCGCGTTTGTCCCACACCTTGACGGCGCGGCGGTTGCGGCTGCCGTCTTGACCGATGCGCACGCCCTCGGGGTTGTAGCCATAGGCGCCGAAGGGCGATGTGCCGGCCGTGCCGATCCACTTCGAGCCGCCCTGGTGGCGGCCCTTCTGCTCCTCGAGCCGCTTCTTCAGCGTTTCCATCAGCTTGTCCCAGCCGCCGAGCGACTGGATCATCTTTTTCTCGTCCTCGGTCAGGAATTTCTCGGCCAGCTTCTTCAGCCATTCCTCGGGAATCGCAACCGTGCCGTCGTCCTCGATGTACTCCAGCCCCTTGAAGACGTGGCCGAACACGCGGTCGAAGCGATCGAGGTGGCGCTCGTCCTTCACCAGCGCCGAGCGGCTGAGATAATAGAAGTGGTCGACCTGGCGCTCGGCGAGATCCTGCTTCATCGCCTCCATGAGCGTCAGATATTCCTTGAGCGAGACCGGCAACCCGGCCTGGCGCAGCTCGAGGAAGAAATTGACGAACATGGCGGCGCGCCGCTGTTCAGTGCCCGCCGCGCTCGCGGCGCGCCATGAAGGCGAGGCGTTCGAACAGGTGGACGTCCTGCTCGCTCTTGAGCAAGGCGCCATAGAGCGGCGGGATCGCCTTGGTCGAATCCTTCGAGCGCAGCGCCTCGATCGGGATGTCCTCGACCATGAGCAGCTTGAGCCAGTCGAGCAGCTCCGAGGTCGACGGCCGCTTCTTCAATCCGGGAACGTCGCGCAGCTCGTAGAACACGTTCATCGCCTCGCGCACCAGGTTCTCCTGGATCTGCGGGTAGTGCACCGCGACGATGCGCCGCATCGTCTCGCGGTCGGGAAAGCGGATGTAATGGAAGAAGCAGCGGCGCAGGAAAGCGTCGGGCAGCTCCTTCTCGTTGTTCGACGTGATGAATACGACCGGGCGGTGGCGCGCCTTGACCGTTTTCTGCAGCTCGTAGACGTAGAACTCCATGCGGTCGAGCTCGAGCAGCAGATCGTTGGGAAACTCGATATCGGCCTTGTCGATCTCGTCGATCAGCAGCACGGCCTGGGCCTCGCTGTCGAAGGCCTGCCAGAGGCGTCCCGGCTTGATGTAGTTGGCGATGTCGTGGACTCGCGCCTCGCCGAGCTGGCCATCGCGCAACCGTGCCACGGCATCGTATTCGTAGAGCCCGTGCTGCGCCTTGGTGGTCGACTTGATGTGCCAGGAGAACAGCGGCTTGCCCAGCGCCTCGGCGACCTCTTGGGCGAGCACCGTCTTGCCCGTGCCGGGTTCACCCTTGACCAGCAACGGGCGCTCGAGCGCCACAGCCGCGTTGACCGCAACCATCAAGTCCTCGGTGGCGACATAGGTCCGGCTGCCTGAGAATTTCATCGATGACTCGCCATGTCGGGAAGATTGCGCGGACTATGCCCGCGCGGCACGCGCGAAGCAAGCGGGGCGGACGTTCCCGCAGCTTCGGGTTGACAAAGTATCGACGGTCCCAGAGCGTAAGCTGTCGGCCATCAACAGGGGGGACATCGATGGGCTCACGCTTTGCCGGCACCATACGAAGCGCGGGCTCGGTGCTGATGGTCATTTCCGGCGCGCTCTCGCTCTGGGGCTGCACGGAGGCGGCGAAGTCCCTGGCGACCAACGATCCGATCGTCGTCATCGGCGTCAGGGCCATGGATGACCAGCTCAACGATCGGATCGCCGACGACGTCTATCTTTTTTGGTGGCCCTACGACCGGGCGTCGGACACACCGCATCCGCAATCGCGGACGCGCGACTTTTCGGTCGGGACGGATTATTTCGGACGGGCATTTCGCGGCCAGCCTCCCTTGCGAGGCGCGACCTATTCGATGCGGCAGATCGAACCCGGCGACTATGTGCTGGGAGAGATCAGTTTCGTGAAGAAACCGATGTTCGGCCGCACCGTCTATATGACGACAACCTCGCTGACGCGCGTGCAAACGCTGACGAGCATCTTCGGGTCTCAATCGCAAAGCTCGGACAGAACGGCGCGGCTGACCGCCAACGCGGCCTATCGCTTCACCGTGAAGGCCGGCGATGTCATCTACATCGGCGATTTCGTGATCGCCGGTCGGGATTTTCCGACCCGAGTGCTTCGCATCCAAAGGGACGACGAGGCGGCACGCGACACTCTGCTCCGTCCCGAGCACAACTTTCTATTTCGAGACAACAAGGAACTGGTCCAGAAGCTGGTATTTCGCGATCCGACGACGTGGTGACCAGAAATTTGCGGGTAAGTCTCGGGTTTTCCCTGATTGACAACCTGCACAGCCCGGCAGAAGCATCTGGCGAGAATAAGGAGGGACCATGTTCAACGTGGCCAAACCGTCGCGGCGATCCATCCTGGTCATGCTGGCGATCGGATTGGCGGGCTGCGCCGATATCGGTGTGGAGCCGCCCAAGCCCGCCGTCGAAGCGTTTCTCATCTTCTTCCCGTTCGACAGCGCGGACATCGACCAGGCGGCACAGCAGAACATCAGCGTCGCCGTGGCGAAGGTGCCGAGCGTCAAGCCGACGCGGATCCAGGTCAGCGGCTATGCCGACATCACGGGCGGCACTGGATACAACCGCGCGCTGGCCGAGCGTCGCGCGCGGGCGGTGGCCGGGCGGCTGATCGATGCCGGCGTGTCGGCCGCGCTGATCAACATGACCGCCGTCGGCGAGGAGGCCATCGTGCGCGACCGCAGCGCGGAGCGCCGGGTTGAGATCCTGCTGATCCGGGACTGAGACGCCATGCCTTCAGCGCCTGCACGAGCAGGGCTGTCGATCGCGCGACGCTCGGCCGGGCTGTTCGGCTTGATCGGCCAGCTGGCGCTCGCCGCCTGCGGTGCCGGCACGGCAGTCAAGGCAGACGATCCCATCCTGGTCATCGGGGTCGCCGCCGTGGCAGGGAAACTCGACGGGCGCCTCGCTGACGATATCTGGCTGCACTGGTGGCAGTACGATCCACTCACTGCGCGGCCCCTGCCCCGCTCGCCAACCCGCGACTTCACCGTCAGCACGCAGTATGCCGGGCGAACACTCTATGGATCGCCCGAGACGCGCGGCACCTTCTACACGGTGCGGCGAATCGAGCCCGGCGACTATGTGCTGGCGGAAATCAGCTTCGCCAAGGGCCCGGGGATCGGCGGGCGGACGGTCAATCTGACCACGACCGCGCTGACCAGCCTCCGGCCGACCTTCGGCATCTTCGACACGCAGTCGCAAAACTCGGATCGAACGGCGCGGCTCACGGCCAGCACGACCTATCGATTCAGCGCCAAGCCGAACGAGGTGATCTACCTCGGGGACTTCGAGATTGCCGGCCAGGACTTCCCGAGCCGGGTCGCGCGCATCCAGCGCAATGATGAGGCGGCGCGCGCCGTCTTCCAACTGCCGGAGAACAAGCTCGTGTTTGCCGACAGCGAGGGCGCGGCACGGCGCATGGTCTTTCGCGACGCGACGGATTGGTAGCCGACCTGACAACGTCACCCATCACGCCCTCCCCTGCGCAGAGCGCGGGGGAGGGTCGGGGTGGGGGCCCAGAGCGACGGCAATTGCCTCGCGGACGCCTACTGGGTTCTGCAGTATTTGATTGTTCCAGAACCGCAACACGCGCCAGCCGTTCGAATGCAGAAATCTGTTTCGCGCTTCATCCGATTTCCGCCATCCGCCTCGATGACGAGCTTCGCTTCTATGCAGGCAAAATCTGCGAAAAAGGTTCGGTCGGATGCTGGCGGCGGAAGCGCCAACCGAAGATCTGCCGATCTCGGAGCATCTTCCAAAGTACGCGCTCAGCCTTGGTCGGTTCGTTTCGCAGCTTGCAGGAACGATTGATGATAGTTCGGCTGAGCCGCGCCATGCCCAAACCCCAGCCGCGCTGGGCCCCCACCCTAACCCCCCCCCGCCTGCGGCGAGGGAGGGGATGGAACTACGCCGCTGCTTTCTGTTTGATTGCCTGTTCGATGGCGGCAAGCGCCTGGTCGGCATCGGTACCGTTCGGCCCGCCGGCCTGGGCCATGTCGGGGCGGCCGCCGCCGCCCTTTCCGCCGAGCGCCGCCGATCCGGCGCGCACGAGATCGACGGCGCTGAGCCGTCCCGTCAGATCCTCGGTGACGCCGACGACGAGCGATGCGCGGCCGTCTTCGACGGCGACCAGCGCCACCACGCCCGAGCCGATCTCCGACTTCATGGCATCGGCCATGCCCTTCAACTCCTTGGCCGGTACGCCATCGAGCTTGCGCCCGGCAAAGGAGATGTCGCCGATGCGCTGCACCTGCGGCGCAGCGCCCTTTGCGCCGCCACCGCCACCCGCCAGCGCCAGTGCCTTGCGCGCCTCGGTCAACTCGCGCTCGAGCCGCCGCCGCTCGTCGGACAGCGCCGCGAGGCGCGCCGGCACGTCGATGGGCGACGCCTTCAGAGCGGCGGCCGCCTGTCGCAACAGGTCTTCCTCGGCGAGCACATGGGCCTCGGCCGCAGCACCCGTCAGCGCCTCGATGCGGCGCACGCCGGCCGCGACGGCACTCTCCGATACGACCTTGAAGAAGCCGATGTCGCCCGTGCGCCGGACGTGGGTGCCACCGCACAACTCGGTCGAGAACACCCGGCCGCGATCGGCTTCCGTCGTGCCGCCCATGGAGACGACGCGCACCTCGTCGCCGTACTTCTCGCCGAACAGCGCCATTGCGCCAGCCTTGATCGCGGCGTCCGGCGTCATCAGATGCGTGCCGACCGCCTCGTTGCGGCGGATGCGCGCATTGACCTCGGTCTCGACCGCGCGCAGCTCCTCGGGCGTGACCGCCTTGGGGTGGCTGATATCGAAGCGCAGCCGGTCGGGCGCCACCAGCGATCCCTTTTGCGTGACGTGGTCGCCAAGCCGGCGGCGCAGCGCCTCGTGCAGCAGGTGGGTCGCCGAGTGGTTGGCGCGTAACTGGGCGCGGCGGACACCGTCGACCCGAAGCTCGACCGCGTCACCTGTCTTGATCCGGCCCTTGGCCAGCGTGCCGACGTGCACGTGCACGTCACCCAGCTTCTTCCAGGTATCCTTGACGGCAAACTCGGCGCCGGTCGAGGTGAACAGGACGCCCGTGTCGCCCATCTGGCCGCCGGATTCGCCGTAGAACGGCGTCTGGTTGGTGATGACCATCGCCTCTTGGCCGGCCTCGACCGCGCCGACCGGCGTGCCGCCGACCACGATCGCCTCGACACGGCCCTCGGCCGCCTCGACGTCGTAGCCGAGGAACTCGGTGGCGCCGTGCTTCTCGCGCAGATCGAACCAGACCTGCTCGGTCGCCGCCTCGCCCGAGCCCGCCCAGGCCGCGCGCGCCGCGGCGCGCTGGCGCTCCATGGCCGCATTGAAGCCGGCGGTATCGACAGCGCGGCCCTGGCCGCGCAGGATGTCCTGCGTCAGGTCGAGCGGAAATCCGTAGGTGTCATAGAGCTTGAATGCAACTTCACCCGACAACGGCTTCGGTGCTATTGACGGTTTTGATTGAGAAAGCGGCTGTACCGTCACCGTGAGGTCCACAGGCTTGTCGGCCGAAAAGGCCACTACGTCGCCAGCATCTTGTTGAGAGAGTGCTTCATCTAGGAGTCTAAGGCCGCGGTCGAGTGTCTGCTTGAAGCGCTCCTCTTCCAGCCGCAGCGTCTCGGTGACCAGCGCCTCGGCGCGTACGAGCTCGGGATAGGCCTGGCCCATCTGGGCGACCAGCGCCGGCACCAGGCGCCACATCAGCGGCTCCTTGACGCCGAGGATGTGGGCATGGCGCATGGCGCGCCGCATGATCCGGCGCAGCACGTAGCCGCGTCCGTCATTCGACGGCAGCACGCCGTCCGCGATCAGGAAGCTGGTCGCGCGCAGATGATCGGCGATCACGCGATGAGAGACGGCATGCGGCCCGTCGGGCGCCACGCCCGAAGCCGCGGCCGAGGCCTCGATCAGCGCGCGCATCATGTCGATGTCGTAGTTGTCGTGCTTGCCCTGCATCACGGCCGCGATGCGCTCGAGCCCCATGCCGGTGTCGATCGAGGGCTTCGGCAGGTTGATGCGCTTGTCCTTCGTGACCTGCTCGAACTGCATGAACACGAGGTTCCAGATCTCGATGAAGCGGTCGCCGTCGGCGTCCGCGCTGCCGGGCGGGCCGCCCTGAACCTTGGGGCCGTGGTCATAGAATATTTCCGAGCACGGGCCGCACGGTCCGGTCTCGCCCATCGACCAGAAATTGTCCGAGGTCGGGATGCGGATGATCCTGGAGTCCGGCAGCCCCGCGATCTTGCGCCACAGCGCGGCCGCGTCGTCGTCCTCGGCGAACACGGTGACGAGCAGCCGGTCGGCGGCCAGACCGTACTCCTTGGTCACCAGATTCCACGCGAGCTCGATCGCCCTCTCCTTAAAGTAGTCGCCGAACGAGAAATTGCCGAGCATCTCGAAGAAGGTGTGATGGCGCGCCGTGTAGCCGACATTCTCCAGATCGTTGTGCTTGCCGCCGGCGCGCACGCATTTCTGCGAGGTCGCGGCGCGCACATAGTCGCGCTTCTCCTGACCGGTGAAGACGTTCTTGAACTGCACCATGCCGGCATTGGTGAACATCAAGGTCGGGTCGTTGCGCGGCACGAGCGGCGAGGACGCCACGACCGTGTGGCCGTGACGCTGGAAATAGTCGAGGAAGGCGCGGCGGATGTCGTTGGCGGTCTGCATGGCGATTGCTTAGATGGCGATGGTCGGGCGCCTCGGCAACCCGGGCGGCAGGCTCAAATGCCTGCAATCCCGCGGTTTTCAGCCGATTCGGCGGGTATTAGCTCGCATATTCGGGAGGGCTTGTCACGCGCGGTTTCCGGCGCCGCGGGCCACTCCACCAAAAAAAATGGCCCACCCGGGCGGGCTGCCGGAAGGTCCGAACGGGGGGTTCCGGACGTCCGGGTCAGACCGGCGCGGGCGGGCCAACGGCCTCGTGGAGCCGAGGCATTGCCGGCGGCCGGGCTGCGAAATCCGGACGCCGGGGTGAAAGCGTCAAACCAAGTTCGCGGCGGCCCTACTCGGTGCCGCCGCCCTCGCCCATCATGCTCTGCGACACCTCGGCGGCGTTCTGGCGGATCGCCTGCTCGATCGCCTTGGCGGTCTCGGGATTTTCGCGCAGGTAGTTCTTGGCGTTCTCGCGGCCCTGGCCGATGCGCTGCCCGTCATAGGAGAACCAGGCGCCCGACTTCTCGACGATGTTGGCCTTGACGCCGAGATCGATCAGCTCGCCCAGCTTGGACACGCCCTCGCCGTACATGATGTCGAACTCGACGACGCGGAAGGGCGGCGCCATCTTGTTCTTGACCACCTTGACGCGGGTCTGATTGCCGACCACCTGCTCGCGCTCCTTGATCGCGCCGATGCGGCGGATGTCGAGACGGACCGAGGCATAGAACTTGAGCGCATTGCCGCCGGTCGTCGTCTCGGGATTGCCGAACATAATGCCGATCTTGAGGCGGATCTGGTTGATGAAGATGACGAGGCAGCGCGACTTGGAGATCGAGCCGGTCAATTTGCGCAGCGCCTGGCTCATCAGGCGCGCATGCAGGCCGACATGGCTGTCGCCCATCTCGCCCTCGAGCTCGGCGCGCGGCACCAGCGCGGCGACCGAGTCGACGACCAGCACGTCGATGGCGCCCGAGCGCACCAGCGTGTCGGCGATCTCGAGCGCCTGCTCGCCCGCGTCGGGCTGCGAGATCAGCAGCTCATCGACATTGACGCCGAGCTTCTTGGCGTAGGTCGGGTCGAGCGCGTGCTCGGCGTCGACGAAGGCGCAGGTGCCGCCGGACTTCTGCGCCTCGGCGATGACGTGGAGCGCCAGCGTCGTCTTGCCCGAGCTTTCCGGCCCGTAGATCTCGACGACGCGGCCGCGCGGCAGACCGCCGATGCCGAGCGCCAGATCGAGGCTGATCGAGCCGGTCGAGATCGCGTCGGACTCGACCGCGCTCTCGCGCTGGCCGAGCTTCATGATCGAGCCCTTGCCGAAGGCGCGCTCGATCTGCACCAGCGCGGCATCCAAGGCCTTGTTCCTGTCCATGCTGTCCTTCTCGACGACGCGCAGCGGCGTGGCGCTCATGATCCATGCTCCCCTGGTTTATTCCACACGGTTCGGGCCTGTCGCAACCTGAAGCGGCTCGTATGTACCTAATTTGTTCTCATCCGAGCAAGCAAAATTTGTTCACGTCTCGTTCTCGAATTAAATCAATGATCTAGATGGGTTCAAGAAACGGATGCAGGCGCAGGGCCCGGTGGAAATTCAGCTTTTTGGTGCGGCCGGCGCGACAACTGGGCGCGTGCGAACTGGGAACTTGCCACCCGCTTCCATCGTCAACGTCGCCATTGTCGCCAAGTCGCCACTGCCGCGCATTCTCGAATTCGGCCGCGAGCGCGGCTGGCGCTTCCTGCGCCTGCTGTCGACCGCCGGCAACGACTATGACCGCGACTATTTCGGCGACTCCACCGCGCTGACCCACGCCGTGCGCAAGCAACAGGAGTTCAAGCCGGGCGAAGAATGGGACATGCCGATCCTCAACGTGTTCCGGCGCGACGTCACGACAATCCGCCATGTCTGGGAATCGGAGCTGCTCTATGTGCCGCCGGAACCCGGACAGGAGTACCGGCACAACGACCTGATCGACCCGGCCTGGACCTTCTTGGACCTGATGCCGGAAGGGCGCGGCAACTTCGAGCCGAAGCTCGAGTATCGATAAGGCGCGGTTCATACGCCTCGCGGCGGGCCGTCGCTCACGACTCCACAGCGAGGCCGAGGTCCTTTTGCTTGAACCGGATGAAGTCGGCCAACCGGTCGTGCCGAACGGCAAGCAGGGCGCCCGCCTTCTGAGCCGCCGGGTACATCGTCATATGCGGATAGTACGGCGGCTCCGATACGCTGTACCAGGTATTGGCCTCGGCAATTGAGTAGTTTGTCGCGAGAAATGCCAGGACCGACCGGCAAAGGTCGTTCACGCCGTCGACATAGTCTTGCACCTTGTGCTGATCCGTCACGGGCTGCGCGAGCAGGGATTTCGATCTGCCGAGATATTTGGAGAGTTCGTCCAACATCTCCTGTTGTTGCTTGCGGTTGACGATCCGTGCTGCCAGCGCAAGCCTTTGCTTGTGCTCCACCTGCCAGGCGCGAAGCGCGGCAATGAAGCCCGCCAGCGCCGCCAGCATCCCCCAGAAATTCGGGACGGGCTCGCGCGGAAAAAGAATCGCGGCAGCCAGGAATGGAACGGTGAAGGACCCGCTGACAAACGCAACCCAGTCCGAATAGATGACGCGCAAGAAAGCGCGGAAGTCTTCAACCATGCCCCCACCCGCCGTGCCTGCCGCCGTTCAGGTGGCGGCATTTTCCGCCGGCGCGCCGCACACATCAACGGGGTGCCGGCGCTAGGCCGCCTCGGCGTCCTCAAGTGGCGCAGCGGCCTCGGCCCTAACCCAGTCGCGGAAGGCACGCACCTTGGCCTGACCCAGCTTGGCCTCGGGGCAGACGAGATGATAGGCGAAGGACAGCGGGAAGCTCAGTTCGAAGGGCCGCACCAGGCGGCCATTCGCCAGATCGGCCTCGACCAGCGTCGCCTTGGCGAGAGCAAGGCCGCGGCCGAGCACGGCCGCCTCGATGACCAGGCTCGACTGGTTGAAGCGCAGCCCGCGCTCGGCATCAACGCCGGTCACGCCCGCCGCTGCGAGCCACATGGGCCAAGTCGGGCAGGTCTCGTCCTCGTCGGGGCTATCGTCATGCAACAATGTGTGGAAGCGGATGTCGGCCGGTTCCCTCAGCGCGCGGTCGCCCCGTAGCAAATCGGGGCTGCACACGGGGAACACCGTTTCACCCATCAGCCGTTCGACCACGAGGCCCGGATAACGGCCGCCGCCATAGCGGATGGCGAGATCGGTTTCATCGCGCGTGAAATCGACCAGGACCATCGACGCCTCGACGCGCACGTCGACCGCGGCATTGCCGGCGAGAAACCGCTCGAGCCGCGGCAGCAGCCATTTCGCGGCGAAAGATGGCGCGACGCTGACTTTGAGCGTGTCGCGCCGCCGCCGGTCGATCTGCTGGACCGCGTCGAGCAGCCTCGCGAAGCCGTCGCGCACGCCCGGCAGACAGGCGGCACCGGCATCGGTCAGGACAAGAGCACCGCGCTCGCGGCGAAACAACGCGACGCCGAGAATGTCTTCGAGCGCGCGGATCTGGTGGCTGACCGCCGAGGGCGTGACGTGCAGCTCTTGAGCCGCGCGCGCGAAGCTGACATGGCGTGCGGCAGCCTCGAAGCAGCGCAGCCCGTTCAATGGCGGCAGCCGGCGCAGCTCGCTTTTGGTGGCCATCCTCGCCTCCTCCGTTCCGCGACCGCGGAGCGGCTCCCCACCACACGTAGCACATGCGCACCAAGAAATACATTTCAAATGTGTCGATAAAATTAAAAACACATCATTAATACGTTATTTGAGCTTATCCGATTGTGCGGACGAGAAATTCTTACGGCCCGCACGAGAAATCGTCGCGTGCGCCGGCGCACGATGACGACTACCTATTCGCCGACAGGACGCGCTCTGCTCGTCACATGCACATCAAGGAACAGGCAGCCATGAAACTTCAACTCGGCGACATCGCACCGGATTTCACCCAGGACACCAGCATCGGCCCGATCCGCTTCCATGAGTGGGCGGGCAACAACTGGGTCGCGCTGTTCTCCCACCCCAAGGATTTCACGCCGGTGTGCACCACCGAGCTCGCCGAGGCCGCGCGGCTCAAGCCCGAGTTCGACAAGCGCGGCGTCAAGATCATCGGCCTGTCCGTCCAGGGCAATCGGGTGAAGGAAGTGCGTGACAAAGTTCTGGAGTGCTGAATCTATGACGATCCTCTGGTTTGTTCAGCGGAGGACGGCAATGGCGAGCATGTGCGGGGACGACGAT
>Ga0194131_10002383_pt1 | contig 30853 bp, 26 predicted proteins | sample TA2KigO120mmetaG_FD_148631 | JGI IMG/M metagenome (GOLD analysis project Ga0194131, IMG submission 148631) | Freshwater microbial communities from Lake Tanganyika, Tanzania - TA2015053 Kigoma Offshore 120m | ecosystem: Environmental > Aquatic > Freshwater > Lake | place: Tanzania: Lake...
TCAGGTTTGCGGTAGGCGGAAGTCGGCGAGCGCCACGAAGTCCATCTTCGGCACCGGCAGCGCCGGCGAAATCGCCATGCGCCCATTCACGATCGGCGTGGGCGTGATCGTGTCGGCAGCGAGCAGTGTTGCGGTGCCAAGTCCGTGGTCGCGCCCCGATGCACCGAGTGCGTGCGCCATGCGGGCGACGAGTGCGATGGTGTAGGAGCTGTCGACGGCGGTTGAGAGGACCGTTTCCATGCCGTTGATCTTGCCTTGTGTGACGACGGCCTCGACTTCCTCGAGTGCGCCGATGAGCGATGGCTTCACGACTTGCACATCGACGCCAGGCGCGCCACCCATTTCTTCGGTCTTCAGACCAAGATGAACGGACTCGTCGATCGCCATGGTCATGCCGACGCGGCGCGAGAGTTCGCTGAGGTCCTTGTCGTCGCGGAGCGCTTCCTCCACATATTCGATGCGCGCAGGATCGAGGCGGCTGAGGAGGCGTTCGGCTGCTTGCAGCGTGAGGAGTCGATTGCCGTCGAGACGGAGGCGGACTTCGGAGCCGACGAGATCGAGGATGGCGTGGATGGTGCGGAGGTCATCGACCGGCTTGCCGCGTCCGATCTTGATCTTGATCGTGTGGAAGCCGTTGAAGAGTCCTTGCGCGTGCGCGGCCTTCGCATCGCGGACACCGCCCGAGAAGAATGCGTTGACGCCGATGTCGGTGGCGGCGGGCGGGTCCGCGAAACCGAAGCGTGGATTGCGCGCGGCGGTCTGGATCGCGCAGGAGAGTCCGAACGCGGCGCTCGGCCACATGGGTGTTGCATCGTTCGCGATCGCTTCTCGGAGCGAGTCGACAGCGTTCTCGAGCGTCTCCTGATGAAAGCCAGGCAGCGGCGCGACTTCGCCGTAGCCGAAGGCGCGTCCGCGCTTGACGCGGAGCATGACGCCGCGGCGCGATAGGAGAAGATCGCTGCCGATTCGGTAGGGCTTGTGAAAGGGCAGTTCGAAGTAGGCGAGGTGAAGGTTCATGCAACCCATCCCGCCGTGAAGAGCGCACCATACAAGAGCAGTGCGAAGCCAGTGAGTGCGAGTTCGCGGTTGAGCGAGCGCCCCACCGCGCCGCGCGCGATGCGCCATGCGCTTGGCAGCAGCAGTGCGGGCGCGGCAAGCGCAAGGAGCGACCAGCGGCGCTCGTGCATCAGTGCCGCTGCGATGGTGGCTGCCGCGACTCCTGCGAGCGCCGCGCCGTAGAGCGCGCGCATGGGGGCTGGTCCAAAGCGCACGGCGAGCGTGCGCCGCCCTGCGCTTCGGTCGGTCGGTTCGTCGCGGAGGTTGTTGACGCAGATGAGCGCTGTCGCGAGGAGTCCTGGCGCGCAGCCCGCGAGCGCGGCGATCGCGGTCCACTCGCCTGTCTGCGCCGCGACCGTCGCTGCGACCGCGATGGGTCCGAAGAAGAGGAACGCAAACGGTTCCCCGAGTCCCGTGCGCGAGAGCGCGTAGGGACCGCCCGAGTAGCCGAACACGAGCGCGGCGGAGACTGCACCGAGCGGTGCGAAGACCCAGCCGCCTGTGGAGATCAGCACGAGACATGCGGGCAGTACCACGACCGCAAGCACGAGCCAGGTGGCGCGCCACATCGCCCGCGGCGAGATCAACCCGCTCGCAACGGCCCGCCGCGGACCGAGCCGCTCGGCTGTGTCCGCGCCTTGCACGCCATCGAAGTAGTCATTCGCGAAGTTGCACGCGATCTGCAGCCCGAGCGCACCGAGCAGCGCGGCGATCGCGCTCTGCAAGCGAAGCCCACCTCCGCTGTGCGCGATCGCGCAGCCCATCGCCACGGGCGTGATCGCGGCCGAAAGCGTCTTCGGGCGCGTCGCGGCAATCCAGTTGGAGAGCGTTGAACTCATGCAGCGCCGTCACGGTCGGCGCGTGAACTGCTCGAAGTCGGGTGGACGCCGTTCCATATACGCGTGGTGTCCTTCCTGCCCTTCCTCGGTCATGTAGTAGAGCAGTGTGGCGTTGCCCGCCAGCTCCTGCAGACCAGCCTGTCCATCACAGTCCGCGTTCAACGCCGCCTTCAGGCAGCGGATCGCCAGCGGTGACTTCGCCAGAATCTCCCGCGCCCACTTCACCGTCTCAGTCTCCAGACGATCAAGCGGCACCACGCAGTTGACGAGCCCCATCTGCAGCGCCTCCTGCGCGCTGTACTGCCTGCACAGGAACCACATCTCGCGTGCGCGCTTCTGCCCGATGAGTCGCGCCATGTACGACGCACCGAATCCGCCGTCGAACGAGCCGACCTTCGGCCCCGTCTGCCCAAACACCGCGTTGTCCGCTGCGATCGTCAGATCGCACACCATGTGCAGCACATGCCCGCCGCCGATGGCGAAGCCGGCGACCATCGCGATCACGGGCTTGGGGCAGGTGCGGATCTCGCGCTGCAAGTCGAGCACATTCAGCGATTGCGTTCCAGCGTCATCCGCGTAGCCAGCCTCGCGGCGCACGCGCATGTCACCGCCCGAGCAGAACGCCAGCGGTCCCTCCCCGGTCAGGATGACGACGCCGACCGACGGATCATGCCGCGCTTGCTGAAGAGCTCTGCGAATCGATTCGACGGTCTGTGGGCGGAACGCGTTTCGGACCTCCGGTCTGCAGATGGTGATCTTGGCGATGCCATCCCACACTTCGAAGCGGATGTCGGTGAGCGTCCCTGCGGACTTCCAGTGTGGCGTGCGGGGTTCGAGCGGTGTGGTTGACGTACTCATGTGATGTCCGTTCCGTGGGCAGCGAGGTTGCTGCCGAGCTGCGCGGTCCAAGCCGCCGCGAGGGCTGCGAGCGCAGCGGGCTGCTCGATGGGGAGCGCATGACCCGAATCCTTCATGATCCGTGTTGCGATGCCGATCTGTGCGCTGCGCTGCACGACAGCAAAGTATCGCGCATCGAGTTCGCCCGTGACCACCATGCATGCGTCCCCCGCCGCGTGCAGCGTGTCCCAGCGCGGTTCATTCGTGCCTGGCGAACAGCCCGCCACGATCGCGGACCAGCAATGTGCGATGTCCCCCGACTCGAGGTCTTCGCGGCGCCGCTTCAGGACACCGTCGAACGCGCGCGTTGCGGCGAGCGGGGTGAACATCGGCGTCGTGTACCAATCGGCGAGCAACGTTGAAATGCGGGAGTAGCGCTCATGCTTGTTGCGGGCCGCACTGATGCCCGCAAGCCGCTCGGAGAGATGCGCATCCACATTGGCGCGCCGCGAGCGTTCCGCGGCATCCTCGATGCCGGGATGCGCAGAGGCAAGCAGCACGCGGATATCAGGCGCCGATTCAGCGTCTTCGCCGCGCGACACCAACCACTCGAGCGCCACGCGTCCGCCCATCGAATAGCCGAGCACATCGAAGCCGCCCTGCAGCCGAGGGTCGCGCCGCAGCGATCCGAGCAGCGCACACGCGAGCTTGGGCAGCGTCGGGTGCGCAGTACCCGCAGCGATGAGCCCGCGCGCAGCTTCGACAAGATCTGCGCGAACGGTCGGTGGCGCATGCGGGATCTTCTCAAGCGCGCTCTCGAACGCACTCCAATCATCTGGCGATCCGAGAAAGCCATGGACAAGCACCAATGGTCTGCTCGGCGCCGCGTCGTTGGGTGCGCCCCTGGATGCGCAATGGGAGCAGGATTCGCTCATGGACTTCCACCCCTCGCGTGCTCTGCACGCGCCTGGAGGAGTGCGGTCACCTTGGACTGGAGCGCTCGGTGGAACGCAAGGTTCTCGGCGCGGTCCGTGCGGACTTCGATCAGCGAGCAGCAGCCGTCGCGTGCCTGCGCGAGCGCCGTGGCGAGCGCGCTTCGAAGATCGCTGCGCCGCTGCGGCTGCGCGAAGGACATGCCAAAGATGCGCGCGGCTGCGGCGAAGTCCGCTCCCTGCGGCGCCGTACTCCACGGCTCGAGCAGCGCCGGATGCCTCTGCAGCGGCAGGAAGTGGAAGATGCCGCCGCCATCGTTGTTCACGACCACGATCACAACGCCCACGCCACACGAGGACGCGAGCGCAAGCGACGACAGGTCATGCAGCAGCGTGAGATCACCGAGCAGCGCGATGGCGGGCTCGCCCGTCGCCTTCGCATGACCCACCGCAGTGGCGAGCATGCCGTCGATACCACTCGCGCCGCGGCTCACGGCGATGTGAACGCCATCCGCCATCCACGAGGCGTGCATGTCGGCATCTCGCACGGGCATGCTGTTGCCAAGCAGCAGCGTGCTGCCGCGTGGCGCAGCCTCCGCCACAATCCGTGCGACAGACGGCTCATCAATGATCGCACTGTTGTCCGCGTCGAGTTCCTCTTGGAGCATGGCATCCACCGCATCGTCGGCGCTGATCCAGACTGCGGTGCTCGCCTGCGGCGCGCGACCAGCACGCACGGGATCCGCGGTGGCGTTGCGCGCTGCAGCGGGACGATCCGCTCGCACATCGACCACCAGTTCCGCACTCGCTGCGCGGTCCGGGTCCGCGGGCTCCGCCGTGCTGCGAACGAGCATCAGCCGCCCACCCTGCGCAAGCGAGGCGGAGATCCACTCGTTCACACGGCGGCTCGAGTGCAGCGAACCGAGACGAACGACGGCACCTGGAGCCTGCGGCGCGGCGGCGGGGTCGAGCACGATGAGATCTGCATGTCGAAGGGCGTTCACGCAACTTCGACCGCTGCGCAGACCGCTGCCGATGTCCGCAAGGACGGGCCAGCCAAGCGCCGCTGCGACGCGCTGCGCCACCGCACGCATCCCCGGCGAGTACAGCGGACCGACGCACAGGATCGGCTGCTGCGCACCCGCCGCAAACGCACGCGCACCTTCGATCACCTTCGCCGCGACGCTGTCCACGCTTTCCTGCGCGATCGGCTCGCGCCACGGTGCGCTGCCGCCCGTCCAACGCTCGATCTCGCCGAGCGACGCGCGATCCCACGCTTCGACCACAGGCGCAAGCGGCTCGCGGAACGCCCAGTTGATGTGCACGGGCCCCGCCGCGTGCGATGGCGCATGCGCGCGGTCCCACGCTTCGCCCGCCGTGGCGAGAACCCAACTGAGCTGCACATCGGGTCCCGCGCAGGGCATGTCGATCGCCCACGCTGCGAAGGAGCCGAAGATCCCCTGCTGCCGAATGCACTGATTGGCGCCGCAACCGTGAAGTTCAGGCGGTCGATCCGCGGTCACGAGGAGCAGCGGCGTTCCCGTCTTCGATGCTTCGACCGCAGCGGGAAGCAGGTTCGCGACTGCCGTACCCGATGTCGTCACGACGAGCGCTGCGCGTCCCGTCGCGCGCGCCGCACCGAGCGCAGCGAATGCTCCGCCGCGTTCATCATGCGCGATGAGCGTCGGCACGCCTCGCAGTCCGGCCACTGCAGCGGCGAGCGGCGCGGACCGCGACCCTGGACACACCACCGCGAGCGAAAGCCCTCTTCGCCGCCACTCTTCACATGCCAGGTGCGCCCACAGCGCGTTCCAATTTGGTGCATCCGCTGCACCCATCGACTTGCGCGCTGCGCTCACTGCCCTGCGGCCATCCTGCGGCCGCTCCAGGCACCACCGGTCTCGCGCGTCTGCCGCGCATCGTCGCTCCACGCGATCGGACGCTGCGCCGCCGCGCGCGCCACAAGCGAATCGAACGGCGCCAACTTGCGCTCCGTCTCGAGCCACTCCGCATCGGGATCAGATCCGCGCACGATGCCCGCGCCCGCATAGGCGGTGATGTCCGAGCCATGCACGAGCGCGCCGCGAATGGACACGGCAAACTCGCTCAGCCCACCCGCCACCACGCCGACCACGCCCGAGTACAGACCTCGGTGCATGCGTTCATGTTCCCGGATGAACGCACGCGACGCGTCGATGGGCAAGCCACACACCGCGGGCGTCGGATGCAACTCGCGCAGCAGTTGTTCATCACCGATGCCGTCGCGCAGTACGGCGGACACCGCGGTCATGAGATGCTGCACATGGCGCAGCCGCATGATCGTCGGAGATTCCTCCTGCGTCACACCGACCACCAGTGGCGCGAGCGCGGACTTGATGCGGCGAACAACGATTTCGTGCTCTCGCCTGTTCTTGTCACTCCCAAGCAAGCGACCCGCGAGACGGTCGTCGCCACCACCATCGGGTCCGCGCGCGCAGGTTCCTGCCACGGCTTCGGTCCGCACCTGCAAACCCTCGCGGTGGAAGAGCCGCTCGGGGCTGGCGACCACGAATGCACTGCCCTCGCACGGCTCGACCATGCAGTGGAACGCACTCGGCTCCTCGCTCTGCAGCGCGGCAAGCACTGCGCACGGATCGATGCGCTGCAGTGCGCTGTAGGTGCGCGTGCGCGCAAGCACCACCTTCTCGAGACTGCCTGCTGCGATGGCACCCAGCGCCGCATCGACTGCATCCACCCACCGCGACAGATCCGTATCACCCGCGATGCGAAGTCCTTCCGGCAGCAGCGGCAGAGCCGTGGGCAGTTGCACTTCCTCCAGTGCAGCGAGCGTCTTTCTCACATCGCCCACCACATGCGCCGACAGCGTCACCGTCGTGCCCACGCGGCGAAGTTCCACAAGAGGCAGGAGCAATTCTGTCCGCTCGAAGCCAGACCATTCGGGCGCATGCTTGCCGACCGCGCCCGGGTCGAAGAAAGCGCGGTAGTACAAGGCTGGCCCGCAGATGCCGCATGCCCCTGCGCTCGCATGCACCGCCAACAGTTGCCGCACGGCGGGGTCGTTCCATTCGCTGCGGCGCAGCGCGCAGCCAATGCCCGCAATCGACCAGCGTCCATCGCGTGAACGGAATGAAAAGCGCTGCCCCGCACGCTGCGAGGCGAGCCAACGAAGCGCATCGATCGGCTCGACTTCAACCTCGACGCGCTGAATGCGCTCTGGCATACAGGTCGCCGCCATGGACGAAACCAAGTCGATCAGGCGTACGCGTGCCTCCGCCAGCGGAAGGACATCATCGTCGGACGTGTGGGTGTTTTGCGCAGTGGAAGTCAGGGTCATAGGAATGCGCCTCGGCGTTCACTGCCGAAGCGAGGAATGATAGGAGCCCCGACCTGCGCCAACCCGGTGCTGTAGCCTCGTCATTTCGATGAGCCTGCGCCGCCGAAGAAGGTCCATGCACCACGCCGAGGCGCATGCCACGGGCGGCTCGGCACGCCGTCCCCAGCTGCAGGATCCGCTCGTTCCGCAGGGCGAACCGGAGATGCTGTCGACACCCGCGGAAGTCGCCGCGTTTCTCGATCACATCCGCGCAGCCGGATCGTTCGCCTACGACACGGAGTTCATCGGCGAGGAGACATTTCTGCCCCGCATCTGCCTTGTGCAACTTGCGACGAGCGAGCGGATCGGACTTGTGGATCCGTTGGCACTTCCTGAGGATTCGATGCGCCGCGTCTGGAAAGCCGTCTGTGATCCGACGCTGCAGACACTCGTTCATGCGGGCGGACAGGATGTGCTGATCGCCCAGCGAGGGGCTGGCGACTCTGCAGCATCCGTGATCGACACGCAGATCGCAGCGGGCATGACTGGCATGCCGTGGCCGCTCAGCCTCGGCAACTTGGTGGAGTCGCTGACGGGGGTTCACCTGCCCAAGGGGCACACCTTCACGGAGTGGGACAAGCGCCCACTGAGCAAGGCGCAGATCGGATACGCAGCCGATGACGTGCGTTTCCTGCCGCTGGTCTGGGCGAAGCAGCGCGAACGACTCGATGCGCTGGGTCGCACGGCGTGGGTGATCGAAGAGACTCGTGAAGCGACGCGTCAAAGCGAGGACTTCGATCCGCAGTCGCAGGTGCGACGCGCGGCACGCGGACTGACCTTGCGCCCCCGTGAACTGACCGTTTTGCGGGAACTCGTGCTGATCCGCCAGGAGATGGCGCAAGCGCTCAACCTGCCGCCGCGCACGGCGCTGCCCGATGGCTGCATGCTCGATCTGGCCCGCATGGGAACGCCCACGGCTGATCGCATTGCGCAACTGCGCGGCATTCCCCGCTCGACTCTGCAGCATTTCCAGCGCAACATCGAGGACACCATGACGCGCGCGCGCGCGCTTCCCGCGGAGCAGGACGCACACTGGACGCCGCGCCCCGAGAGCGCCGAACTGCGCACACAACTTGATGCGCTCTGGTCGATCGTGTCGATGCGCTCGATCGCGCTCGGCATCGCCGCACCACTCGTGACGTCCCGAGCGGAACTCGCAGGGTGGTTCGTCGCCGATCGCAGCGAGCGTCCACCCCTCTTCCCCGCAGGCTCCTGGCGACAGAAGGCCATCGGATCCTGGCTCGAATCGTTCCTTCGAGGGGAGTGTCACCTGAATCTTCGCTGGCAGAATGGAGGACCGACCGCCGATGCCACATGACGCACACTGGAATCCGAAGCCCCCCCTCTCGCACGCCATCGGTGACCATGATGTGCCGCTCGACTCCGATCATCTTGCGGGCAAGCATGTGGCGCTGCTTGTCACAGGCGGTATCGCCGCGATGAAGAGTCCGATGGTCGCACGCGCACTGCGCCGTCACGGTGCGCAGGTGACCGCCATCGCATCCAGCGAGGGGCTTCGCTACGTCACGGAAGACACGCTCGCTTGGAGCACCAACCGCCCAGTCGTGACCCAGCTCAGCCCGCGCGCGGAGCATCTGTCGGGAAACGAGCCGTTCGACGCGTACCTCGTCGCGCCCGCGACCTACAACACGATCAACAAGATGGCATGCGGGATCGCCGACGGAACAGTCACCGCGACGCTCGCCTCGGCGCTTGGGCGTCTGGAGCGCGGCGGATGTGCGGTGCTGCTCTGCCCCACGATGCATGGCTCGATGCACACGCAGATCCTGTCGGACAGTCTCGTTCGGCTGCAAAAGTTCGGCGTACAGGTGATCGCTCCACGCGATGACTACGGTAAGCACAATCTGCCGGACGAAGAACCGATCGTGCGGGCGGTCTGTCGCGCCCTCTCGCGGTCGTCCCTTCGGTCGCGGCGCGTGCTGGTGACGGGCGGTCCAGTTCCAGCGCCACTCGATGCGGTACGGCGCATCAGCAGCCGCTTCACGGGTGCGCTTGGCATCGCCATCGCGCAGGAGCTCGACCTTTGCGGCTGCGATGTTGATCTCGTGCTCGGCAGCGGCAGCATCGCCGCGCCAGCATGGATCCGCCATCACATCGCACGCGATGTGACGCACTACCGCTCGTTGGTCTTGGATGCACTCGAACGCCCCGCGCATGCGGCGGTGCTGTCGGCCGCCGTCGCGGACTTTGCGCCGCAGGAAGTACGCGAGGGAAAGGTGCCAAGCGGTACAGGAACGTGGAGCGTGGAACTCCAACCCACCGAGAAGGTCATCGATGCGGTGCATCGCTTGCACCCGTCGCTCCCCATCATCGGCTTCAAGTATGAGGAGCACTGCGAAGTGGATGCACTGCTGAAGATTGCGCGCGCACGCGCCTCGGTGCACGGCGCGTGTGTCGCGAACCGCGGCGAGGACACTCCCGACGGCGGCGTTCAGACGGCGTGGTTCACTGCCGCAGGGCATGACCCCATTCGCATCACCGGCAAGGTGCACATTGCGCGCGCCATCCGCGAACATCTCGAGCGCGTGTGTCAGGCGCATCCGATGGCGCACGCCGCGCAGCACTGAATCGAACGCGGCTATCCTGCGGCACGATGCCCCGCACGCTCACACTTTTCACCGGTCAATGGGCTGACCTGCCGCTTGAGCGGCTCGCGCCCATGGCGCAGTCGATGGGCTACGACGGTCTTGAACTCGCGTGCTGGGGCGACCACTTCGATGTGATGAAGGCGGCGGACTCACCGGCGTACTGCGAGAAACACTGGCAGATGCTCGGCGACCACGGGCTCACCTGCGAGGCCATCTCGAACCACCTCGTCGGACAGGGCGTGTGCGATCTGATCGATGAACGCCACAAGAGCATCTTGCCGCCCGAGATCTGGGGCGATGGCGAGCCCGAAGGGGTGCGTGGCCGCGCAGCGGAGCGCATGCGGCGCACGGCTGCAGCCGCGCGGGCGTTCTTTGCCGTCAAGCCGCAGTCGCTCGGCACGGGGCACCGCGTGGTTGTCAATGGGTTCACGGGTTCATCCATCTGGCACATGGCGTACCCCTTCCCATCGACGACGCAGGAAATGTGGCAGCGCGGCTTCGACGACTTTGCGCGCCGCTGGACACCGATTCTGGACGCATTCGACGCCGCCGACGTCGACTTCGCGCTGGAAGTTCATCCGACGGAGATCGCCTTCGACACCGCGACCGCGCAGCGCGCGATCGAAGCGGTGCAGGGCCACAAGCGGTTTGGGTTCAACTTTGATCCGTCGCACTTCGCCTACCAAGGCGTGGATCCAGTCGGATTCATCCGTCGGCTTGGCGCGCGCATCTTCCACACCCATATCAAGGATGTCTGGTGGAACCGCGGCGATGGCACGGTCGGCATCTTCGGCGGCAACACCTCGTTTGGCGATCCGCGGCGCTCGTGGGAGTTCCGCTCGCCGGGGCGCGGGGATATCCGCTTCGAGGACATCATCGTCGCGCTGAACGATGTCGGCTACCGCGGTCCACTCTCGGTGGAGTGGGAAGACGCGCGCATGGACCGCGAACACGGCGCGACCGAAGCAGCCGCATTCGTGCGGCGACTCGACTTCCGCCCCAACGGCGCGAACCTCGACAGCACCTTCACCCGCGCGCGGCGCGCGGCTGACCCATCCGCTCGCCCGAGATCACGCGCATGAGCACCGCCGCCTCCGCGCGCAAACTGCGCATGGGCATGGTCGGCGGCGGGCGCGGCGCGTTCATCGGCGCGGTCCACCGCAGTGCGGCAGCGCTCGACGGACGAATCGAACTCGTCTGCGGCGCGTTCAGTTCCGATCCCGCGTGCGCGCTTGCCTCTGGTGCGGACCTCTTCCTCCCCCCTGCGCGCTGCTACGAGTCGCTCGCCGAAATGCTGCGCAAGGAGTCTGTGCTGCCGATCGGACAGCGCATGGATTTTCTTTCGATCGTCACACCGAACCATCTGCATGCACCCATGGCGACCGCCGCAGTGAAGGCGGGCTTCCCCGTGATCTGCGACAAGCCGCTTGCGATTTCGCTGCGCGAGGCGCTCGACCTCCGCGCCGCAGTGCGCGCGGCGGCAGTGCCCTTCGCGCTCACCCACAACTACACGGGATATCCGCTTGTGAAGGAGGCGCGCGCTCTGGTGCGCAGCGGCCGTATCGGCACGGTGCGAAAGGTGGTGGTCGAGTATCCGCAGGGCTGGCTCGCCACACGAATCGAGGCAACCGGACATCGTCAGGCATCCTGGCGCACCGATCCGGCGCGCGCGGGTCTCGCCGGATGCATCGGCGACATTGGAACGCACGCAGAAAATCTGGCGGAGTACGTGACAGGTCTTCGCATCCGCGAACTCGCGGCGGATCTGACCTCCTTCGTCGACGGCCGAAAGCTCGACGACGACGCGAACGTGCTGCTGCGATTCGAGGGCGGCGCCAAGGGAGCGCTGATCGCGTCGCAGATCGCCGTTGGCGAGGAGAACAACTTGAGCCTGCGGGTTTGGGGCAGCGGCGGCGGCATCGAGTGGCATCAGCGTGAACCCAATTCGCTGTGGCTGAAGTCCGCCGATCAGCCTGCGCAGCTGCTGCGCACGGGCACGGCGGGGCTGTCCCCCGCCGCAGCTGCGGCGACTCGACTGCCGGCGGGTCATCCCGAGGGGTACCTCGAAGCGTTCGCGAACATCTACCGCGCATTCGCCGTGCAGGTTGCCGCGCACTTGGACGGCGTTTCACCGCCGACCCATGCGCTTGACTTCCCCACCATCGACGATGGCGTGCGCGGCATGGCGTTCATCGAAGCGGTTGTCGCCAGTTCGCGCGCGAATGCAGCGTGGACGCCACTCGCATCCGATGCGGCGCCGAGCGCCATGGCGAGCACACCGCCTGCGCGCGCAGTGCGTGGAGCCCGATGAGCGCACGCATCTGGATCACCGCGGACACGCACTTCACGCACACCGAGGCGATCGGTCTCTTTGCGCGTCCCGTTGCGGCCGGCGACGTGAAAGGCATGGATGATCTGCTCATCGAGCGCATCAATGACCGCGTCGCCGCGCGCGACCGCCTGATCCACTTGGGTGATTTCCTGGGGCCTCGCGATTGGAAGGGCGAGGGACGCAAGCAGACCGAGGCTGACGCACACGCGCTTCGTGAACGCATCCGCTGCAAGCACATCGAACTGGTTCGCGGCAATCACGACCCTGGACCGAAGCGTCTGCGCGGACTCTTCGAGGAAGTGCATCAGATTCTCTCGATCAAGGGTTGGAGCGGCGGGACGGAGCGCATCGTCTGTTGCCACTATCCGCTGCGATCCTGGCAGGGCATCTTTCAAGGAGCGTTCCATCTGTACGGTCACGCGCACGGTGCGATGCCGCAGCAGGGTCGCAGCTGCGACGCAGGTGTCGACTGCTGGGACTACGGGCCTGTGTTGCTCGACGAAATCATCGGCGAGCTCGCGCAGGTCGCGCCGCCAGCGCTCGCAAGGGTCGCGGCGCGCGCGCAACCGATGCGCACGCCCCGCAGCGGACTCGTCGAGCGCCGCTAGCATCCGCGCATCATGATCCATTGGTTCACACTCACCCCGCGCGCTCCCATGCCGCGTGTCGTTCCCTGTGTGGTACTGATCGCGCTTGCCTCGGCGACTGGCTGTGTGTCGGACGATCCCATGAACACGACCGGCGGATCCTCGCGGCTCTCGCAGGCTGCCAACAACTCATCGCAGTACACCGGCGCTTGGGATCTGCAGACGACGAACATGGATGAACGCTGGAGCGAAGATCCAACCGTCATGGAACCGGACTACCCCTACGCGGGGCTGCAGCCAGGCTTTGGATCATCGGCGTTCACCCAGTACGGTTCTTGATGCGCGGGTTCTGAACCCGCGGGCGCGCCGCGTCAACGAGTCACTTTTCGAACCTTGCCTGATGCTGCAGGCAGATCCGTGGGCGCCATACCGGGACGCCAGACGCGGTAGAACCACTCTTCACCATCGGCGCGCTCGAGCGAACTGCGCCAACCATCTACCCACACGATTGTCGCCACACCATTGTCGACACGCCAAAGCCCAGGGTCGTACGCCTCGCATGTCTTCATCGCCATGCCGTCGGAGCGCAGCGCCATCGTGATTTCGTACTGCGTTGTCTCGCCGCCGCCGGGAACGGTCCATATTCCGACGAACGGCAATCGATCACCCGTCACCTTCACCGCATTGCCCTCATCCAAAGGCTGATCCTGCGAACCTGATCCTGGCGCAAGCCTCGGCGGGTAGCTGACCTTGCGATGACCGAGTGCGCTCCGAGAAATCAGATCGCGCCAACCGCTGCCGTAACGAATGTCCACGCAGCCGTTCACCAACTCCCATCGACCGCGTTCACCCTTCGCACCCTCGGGCCCCTTCCAGTAGGTATCGACGGCGGAGCCATCTGGCGCGACTATGACATTGAAAAGTTCATTGTCCCTGTCGGTGAGACTCCATGTCCCCACCGCCTCTTCGCGCGACATGCCGCCTGGCGCTGGCATGCTGCCTGTCCCGCCTGTGGCACAGCCGACGATCAACGGACAAGCCGCTGCAAGAAGCGCACTTGTCCTGAGGAGCGAGAGGGGAAATCGGCAGCCGCAGCCATGCTTCATGCGTGGAACGCTACCACACGGCAGTTCTTACTATGGCAGCATGGCACGGCAGCGCGCTCTCGTTGGCGTCATCATGGGTTCTCGCAGCGACTGGGAGACGATGCGTCACGCATGCGAGACGCTCGCGCTGCTGCGCATTCCACATGAACAGTCCGTCGTCAGTGCGCACCGAACGCCCGCGCGGCTCTTCCGCTACGCGGACGCGGCGCGTGCGCGCGGCATCCGCGTGATCATCGCTGGTGCTGGGGGCGCGGCGCACCTCCCTGGAATGACGGCGAGCCGTTGCCCGCTGCCCGTGCTCGGCGTGCCCGTCGAAAGCAAGGCGCTCCGCGGACTCGACTCGCTGCTGTCGATCGCGCAGATGCCCGCAGGCATTCCCGTGGGGACATTGGCCATCGGCAAGGCGGGCGCCGTGAACGCGGCGCTCTTCGCTGCGGCGATTCTCGCACTGAGTGACACCCGCATCCGCGCGGCGCTCGATGCATTCCGTACTGCACAGACCGATGCGGTGCTCGCCCACACCGATCCGGCCGTGGAAGTTCCTGCGCGGAAGGGGCGCGGAAGGAAGAAGTCGCCGCGCGCTTCGCGGCGAAAGGTCTCGCGGTGAAAGTCGGGATCGTGGGAGGCGGACAACTCGGGCGAATGCTCGGGCTCGCGGGCGTTCCACTGGGCATGCAGTTTCGGTTTTTGGAACCCGCCGCGGATTGCCCTGCATCGCGGCTGGGCGAGATCATCCGAACTCCCTACGACGATCCCGATGGCCTTGAACGCTTCGCGCAGGATCTGGGCTTCGCGACGTACGAGTTCGAGAATGTCCCCGTCCAGACGGCGCTGTGGCTGGAGGAACGCGTCTCACTCGCACCAGGCTCGCGCGCACTCGAAGTGGCGCAAGACCGTATTCGCGAGAAGACCACGCTGCGCGATCTCGGCGTTCCCGTGCAGACCTTCGCATCGATCGCCAGTGCGAGCGAGATCGCCGCTGCAGTCGAGCGCGTCGGGTTGCCTGCCGTCTTGAAGACGCGACGGATGGGCTACGACGGGAAGGGGCAGCGCGTGCTGCGCAAAGGCGGCGATGCTGCGGCGAGTGTGCAGGCGGCATGGGATGCGCTCGGGCGCGTGCCGTGCATTCTTGAGGCGTTCGTGCCCTTCGAGGCGGAGGTCTCACAAGTGGCCGTGCGCGCTCGCCGTGCAGGTGGCGGCGCGCATCATGCGTTCTGGCCGCTCACGCAGAATGAGCATCGAAACGGCATCCTCTGGAAGAGCGAAGCGCCCGCGCCATGCGACCACGATGGGTCGCTCGCGACGGCCGCGCGCACGCATGTGGCGCGGCTGATGGATGAACTTGATTATGTCGGCGTGATCGCCGTCGAGTTCTTTGTGGTGGGCGGAGCACTCGTGGCGAATGAGATCGCCCCACGCGTGCATAACTCCGGACATTGGACGATCGATGGCGCCGAGACCAGCCAGTTCGAGAACCACCTTCGTGCGGTGACGGGACTACCGCTCGGATCGACCGCAGCACGCGGGGCGAGCATCATGTTCAACCTCGTCGGGAAGTTGCCTCTGTCGTCGCGCGTGCTTGCGCAGTCGGGGGCGCATCTGCACCTGTACGGCAAGGGTGCGCGTCCAGGGCGCAAAGTGGGTCATGTCACGCTGACTGGGCAAGACGCGGCTGCACTGCAGCAGCCTGCCGCCGAACTCGCGGCTTTGCTGCCGTGGGATGCGTAAGACGCATCGCCTCGCGCTCGAGACGACCGCGCGCGATCGACAGCGCATCCGCACTGATGTCGATGCCGAGCGCCTGTCGTCCGCTGCGGACTGCAGCCACAAGGGTTGTTCCACTGCCGCAGGTTGGATCCACGACGAGTCCGCTTGGTCGGCAGCACGCGCGCACGAGCAGATCCAAGAGCGCCAGCGGCTTCTGCGTGGGCCAACCTGTGCGTTCGATCGCCATGTTGTTGAGCGCCGCGATATCGAGCACATCCGTGGCTTTCTTGGTGCACCCACGCAGACGCGCACTGCGTGCGGGAACGCGCGGCGCTTCAAACCAGTAGTCCGTGCTCCGCCCGTAGAGCAGGATGTCATCGTGCTTGCGAGCAAACGATCGCGGGCCCGAACCGCCGAGCCCATACGACCACACGAGATGATTCACGAAGCACTCGGCGCCGAAGATCTCATCGAGCATGAAACGCGCATGGTGACTGGTTCGCCAGTCGACATGCAGCAGGAGCGAACCATCCATGGCAAGCGCGCGGTGCGCTGCCCGCAATCGTGGTTCCATGAACGCACGCCACGCGCCGATGTCGTCGAATCGGTCCGCGAATGCGAGTCCACTTCGCCCCTGCCGACGCACCCCCGTGTTGAAAGGCGGATCGATGTAGACCAGCGATGCGGTTGCCGCAGGCAGCGCTGTGAGCGCGGCGAGACAGTCAGCCTGCTCGAGCCGCCACGCGGGCGCTTGGTCCGTCATGCGATACTCAGGATGCCTCGGCGCGCGGATGGGCTCGGTCATACGCCTGCCGCATTCGCGCCGTCGTCAGGTGCGTGTAGACCTGCGTGCTCGAGAGCGACTGGTGTCCAAGCAGTTCCTGCACGGCACGCAGATCCGCACCGTTGTCGAGCAGATGCGTGGCGAACGAATGGCGGATGGTGTGCGGCGAGATGTCCGGGTCAAGCCCTGCGATCTTGAGATACTTCGACACCTTTCGCCGCACCGATCGGCTCGACAGGCGCGAGCCAAGTTTGTTCACAAAGAGCGCGTTTTCCGCACCCATCGGCACCTTTTCCGATTCCGCGCGCAGGATGTAGCGCGCCACGGATCCGAGCGCGTGCGAACCGACGGGCACGGCGCGTTCACGGCGCCCCTTGCCCTTCACCTTCAGCAGACCTGCCTCGAGATCGAGATCGCCGCGGTTGATCGCCACGACTTCGCTGACGCGGATGCCCGTGGAGTAAAGCATTTCGAGGATCGCGCGGTCGCGCGCGCCGAGCATGTCATTGTCACTCGGCGCGGCAAGAAGCTTCTCGACCTGATCGACCGTGATCGCCTTCGGCAAGCGGCGTGCCTGCTTGGGCGTCTTGACCAGCGTCATCGGATTGTTGGAGGTGAACCCGGCCTTCTCCATCCACTTGTGGAACGATCGCAGTGTGGCGATCTTTCGTGCGGTGGTCGCTGCGGAGTACTTCTGCTCGGCGAGGTGCGCGAGGAATCCGCGGATCGAATCGATGTTGGTGCTGAGGATGTGCCCGCACACGGTGTCCAGCGCTGTGCCGTCGCGCCGCTCGGTCACCTGCCTCTCGCGCGCGTCATCGACCTTCAGATCGTGCTCGGCGACGAGAAAGTCGGCGAACTGTCGGAGGTCGAGCCCATAACAGCGCGATGTGTACGGGCTGAAGCGCCGCTCGTCGATGAGATAAGAGAGGAACCTTTCGATCAGTGGAACCGTCGCGCTCATTCTGTTGCCCTTTGCTTTGCGCCACCTGGGTCGGACCCGCCTCATGCGGACCCTCACCGACTGCGTTGGAGCGGTCAGGACGCCCTGCCCGCCCCCAACCGATGCATTTATCGGCGTTCCGTGCGCTCGACAATAATGTTCGTCCGATAAAGGCAAACGCCGCAGGAAACATGGGGAATCCCTGATGTTCGCCCAGAAGTGGCATGCGGGCCGGCTGCGCGAAGCGGCGACGGCGGTCGGAGCCCCGCGCGACGGCGGCGGCGAGGCGGGGGCGGTGGCTCGGTACACTTGTCCATCCGCCACACGGACTCTCGATTGCGTAGCTCAGCTGGTAGAGCAAGTGGCTTTTAACCTCTAGGTCCTGGGTTCGATCCCCAGCGCAATCACTCCCCTTCCTGACCCTCAGCGCCCCATGTTTGTTCTGCACGCCAACTGGGCTGGTTCCGCTTTGCACCTCTGGGGCGAATCCGTGGACATGGCCCGCGGAGAGAAGAACACGACGCGTTCACCGGCGCATCCGTGGGGCACAACGCCAACTGATTTGGCGAAGACGCTCGACGCACTCGGGGCGGGACTCGGCTCGGGCACGCCCGACACACTCCGACTGCTGCTGCCCCACCTCGCTGGCGCGCAGCCGCAGGTGCTGCCGTCGTGCAAGCTGGCTGGGCTGCTTGGTCGTGTGAATGACGATACGGAGTCGCTGACGCTCGAACCCTGCGCGGTGCCGAGCGTGCGCGTTGCCGCGCCGCACGCGCTCGATCGCCTCCTGAAACTCCGCGATGCGATGGCCGCTTCACATGGCATGATCACCGCGGGCCATGACCTCGAGTGGTGGTATGCACTCGCGGACTTCAGCGTGAACGCCGTCGCGGATCAACGGGTGGTGCCGACCGTCATTCAGGAGCGAGGTGGTTCGTTCCGCGGGCAGTGGCGACCGTGGCTGAATGACAGCGATACGAACGAGTCCGTGTCGGACCTCATCGCCAGTATGCCCGCGGTGGTTCGTGCGGTCGATGGTGCGGATGGTGAGGCATGGCCGATTGTCGACGGGTTCCTTGCTGCGGCGACGGACTCGCTGGTGCGTGACTCGCTCGTGGCGGAGGACTACGAGACGTCGATCGAGGAGTGCGACCCCGCTGCAGATCCGCACGTCGCGTGGCTCTCTGGCTTGGTGCGTTCGACGGATGCGATCCGCACAGGGTGCGGCGGCGCATTCGATCTGCTGCGCAGCGCACGCGGCTGGCTCGGGCTGCTTGACGACGCGCGCGAATCGCGAGCGCTCTCGCTCGGCCTGCGCCTGGAGGAGCCAGCGCTCGATGCGACGGATACGGGCATCGATGCGACGTGGCGCGTTCACTTCTCGCTCGTCGACTCCGAGACGAATGAGACGGTCATTGATGCCTCCGCGCTCTTCAGCCGCGGCGATAGGCGGCGGCGCGGTGCGGCACAGGCCCGCGACGAGGAGCTGTCGGGGACGTTGTTGCAGGAACTCGCACGCGCGAGCCGCATCTGGACGGAACTCGATGATGCGCTCGAAGAGGAGTGCCCCACGGGCATCGATCTCGACACGCGCCGCGCCTACCAGTTCATGCGCGAAATGCGCCCCGTGCTGCTTGAAGCGGGCTTTGTGGTCGAGATTCCAGCGTGGTGGGGCGAGTCGACGAGCCGCATCAACGCGCATCTCCTCATCGACTCGCCCGATGAACTTCCGCCGATGGGGCCGCTAGGCGGACGCGGCGCGGCGCTCGGCGGCGGGCTGCAGTCGCTCGTGGGCTACCGATGGCAAGTCACGCTCGGTTCGCAGATCGTTTCGGTGGACATGCTTGAACGCCTCGCCGCGAACAAGGCACCGCTCGTGCGAATCGGCGGACAGTGGATTGACCTGCGTCCCGAAGACATCGAATCAGCGCTGCGGTTCCTTCGCGGACACCCAGGCGGCACGATGACGCTGATCGAAGCGCTGCGCATGGCGAACGGCATCGACGGCCCGCCCGAAGCGCTGCCCGTCGCCGGCATTCAGGCGACAGGTTGGGTGCGTCAACTCGTCTCAGACACCGCCGGTTCGGAGTCGTTCCGACTCACAGAAGCGCCGGGCGCGTTCAAAGGAACGCTGCGCCCCTATCAACTTGCAGGTCTCAGTTGGCTCGCATTCCTCGATCGGCTTGGACTCGGCGGCTGCCTCGCCGACGACATGGGCTTGGGCAAGACGATCCAATTGATCGCGCTGCTGCAACATGAACGCGCGGTCACCGGCGGGCAATCCGTCGGTCCGACGCTGCTGGTGACGCCGATGTCCGTGATGGGCAACTGGCGGCGCGAACTGCAGCGCTTCTCCCCTGAACTGCGCGTGCATGTTCAGCATGGGCTCGATCGGCCTGCGGGCGATCGTCTGCGAAGCGCCGCCGAGTCCGCCGATGTGGTGCTCACCACCTACGCCATCACCGTACGCGACAAGGATGATCTGCAGGACATTCCGTGGCGCCGCGTGGTGCTCGATGAGGCGCAGTACATCAAGAACCCGCCGACGAAACAGACCGCCGCAATCCGCGCGATCCAGTCGCAATCGCGCATCGCGCTCACGGGAACGCCCGTCGAGAACCGCCTGGCGGAACTCTGGTCGATCCTCGAGTTCTGTTGCCCGGGATATCTCGGGAGCCAGCCGGACTTCCGAAGGCGATTCGCCGTTCCGATCGAACGCAATCGCGATCCGAAGTCGGGCGAACGCCTGCGCCACCTTGTTCGCCCGTTTGTGCTGCGTCGGCTGAAGACAGACCGCACGGTCATTTCCGATCTGCCTCCGCTTGTGGAGGCGCGCCAGCACATCACGCTGTCCGAGGAGCAGACGCGCTTGTATGAGCAGGTCGTGAAGACGATGCTGCAGCAGGTCGATCAAGCCGAGGGCATTCGACGCCGCGGCCTCATCCTGAGCGCGCTCGTCAAGTTGAAGCAGATCTGCAACCATCCCGCGCACTTTCTCGGCGAGGCCGCTCCGACGGCGCCGGCAAAGGACGGGAAGGGTTCAGGCGCTGCCGCGAAGTCGGGAAGCAAGAAGTCTGGAAAGCGCACCGCTGCCGCGACACCCGCGCCGACGACCGACGAAGCGCCAGATCCGCTCGAAGCGCAGGACGATCTCGCCGGGCCGGTGGTGCTGCCACCCGATGCGCTGCTGCCCGCGCGCAGCGGCAAGACGCAGCGGCTCATGGAGATGCTCGACGAGATCGTCGCCGCAGGCGACTCCGCGCTCGTGTTCACGCAGTACCGAGCGATGGGGCATTTGCTCGTGGCCATGATCCGCCAAGTCCTCGACGTGGACGCGCTCTTCCTCCATGGTGGTACTCCACAAGGACGCCGTGACGAACTGGTCGAACGCTTCCAACGCGGCGACGGAACGACACCGATCTTTGTTCTGAGTCTCAAGGCGGGCGGCGTCGGACTCAATCTCACAGCTGCCAATCATGTCATCCACTTCGATCGCTGGTGGAATCCGGCGGTCGAGAATCAGGCGACGGATCGTGCTTTCCGCATCGGACAGACGCGCACGGTGAATGTGCACAAGTATGTCTGTACGGGCACGCTCGAGGAGCGCATCGATCAGATGATCGAGCAGAAGACGGAACTGGCGGCGAACATCATCGGCGCTGGCGACGCATGGCTGACGGAACTGTCGACAGGCCAGCTCAAGGACCTGCTTGCGCTGCGACGCACGGGCATGGAGGGCGGTGAATGACGCAACTTCCTGACCAGAGTCGTCAGCGGCAGCCCGAGAATCCGCGCCGAGTCATCGGTGGCTTCCGCTTCAAGCGCAAGGGAGGCATCGAGAACTTCCCATGGCATGCGGATCCGCTGCTGCGTTCCATCCTCACGGCTGCAACGCCCGAGGCGGCCGAGGAGGGGAACCGATACGCCGCCGCAGGCCAGACCGCCACGATGATCGTGTCGGCGGGAAAGGTCGCGGCGAGCGTTCAAGGTCGTGCTTCGCGTCCCTATCAACTGGAGTTCCACTTCCGCACGTGGACACCGCAGGAGTGGGAGAGCATCATCACCGCGCTCAGCACGGAGGCGCAGTACTCCGCTCGCTTTCTTCTGGACGAGATGCCGCCTGGCGTTGCCACGCTTGCGCAGTCGCTCTCGCTCGGCGCACCACTTGTGCCGTCCAAGCCCGGCGGCAAGACGACGAACGACCCTCGCATCACCTGCACCTGCGACGGGCCGCAGCCGTGCAAGCACGCAGTTGCTGCGATGCACATCCTTGTCGAGCGACTCGAGACCGAACCACTCTTGCTCTTCACGCTGCGCGGCATGCCGCCGAAGCAGGTGATCGAACGCATTCACGAACGCCGCACGCTGTCGGCGCGGGGAGAGAGCCACGCGCATCCGCTGCCGACCGCCGCGTCCGACCATTCACTCACGCCTCCGCTGACATCTCAGATGGAGGACTTCTGGCGCCCTGGTCGCCGACTCCACGACTATGCGGCGCGACCCGCCCATGCGCATGTACCGCACGCGCTGCTGCGAAGGCTCGGAGCGAGTCCGATCGGCGGCAAGTTCCCTCTGGTCGGGCTGCTTGCGAGCATCTACGACTCGGTGCGAACGCGCGGACTCCGCGTTCGCGACGGCGATCCGACCAACGGTGCGTGAACGCGCGTCACAACTACCATCGCTGCGTGGCGGTTCCTGCACATTCGACTCGCGTCCGAAACGCAAGTGCCCGCGCGGCGCGCGCGCTGTCCGCGCAACTCGTTCCAGAACTTCGCCGCCATCGCAGTCTGCCGAGTGATGTGGCTGTCGCATGGGCGGGCAGCCGCCTGTGTGGCGCATTGCTCGGACTGCAAGGCGTGGCGGGTGAATCACGCGCCGAGGTGATCGACGACTGTGTGGACATCCTGGAGCCCGAACTGTGCGCGGCCTTCGAGGTCACGGGCTTGGGTGAACGCCCGTCGGTGGCGAAGGCGCGCCGCAGCATCCGTTCACTGATGGCCGCGCTGCCGAAGATTCAACGCACACTGATGCTTGATCTCCACGCGGCATACGAACGCGACCCTGCCGCGACGAGTCGCACGGAGATTGCACTTGCGTACCCGGGCATTCGCGCACTGTGCATCTACCGCATCGCTCACCACTTCCATCGCCAGGGCGTGCCGCTCGTGCCACGCATGCTCACGGAGTCTGCGCATGCCTCGACGGGAATCGATATCCACCCCGGCGCGGAGATCGGTGCGGGCTGCTTCATCGACCACGGCACAAGCGTTGTGATCGGCGAGACGACCGTGATCGGTCACAACTGCACGCTGTATCAGGGTGTCACGCTTGGTGCGCGCCGCTTTGATCGCACGAAGGACGGCTCGATCCGCCGCGGATCGAAGCGGCATCCCACATTGCGTGATGGCGTGACGGTCTACGCGAACGCGACGATTCTTGGTGGCAACACCGTCATTGGCAGCGGATCCACGATCGCTGCGAGCGTGCTCGTTCAGGAGAGCGTGCCATCACGCTCGGCGGTGCGTCCGGGCAAGAACGAGATCATCGTGGCGCGCAGCGGATCTGCGACCAGTTCGGGCAGGAAGCGCACGCAGCCGCGGAGCCGCTGAAGGCTCCACGCGAGCGTGTCTCCTGCGGGAGTTTTCCGCCGCGCGACTCGAACTCAGTTGGTGCCTTGCGGAGGCGGAGGCGGTCGATTGCCGCGCCCACCACCGGGTCCACCACCAGGACCACCGCCACCATCGGGACCACCGCGCATGTTCCGGAACACCGCCTCGCGCTCCTCCTCGTCGATCACACCGTCCTTGTTCTTGTCCGCAGCCTTTGCTGCCTCTTGGAACTGCGGCGGCAGGTCAGTGATCTTGCCCGTACCGAACGCACCTGCGTTGCGCCCACCATCACGACCCTTCGGGAGTTGCTCCTGCTGCGTCGCCGTCAGAAGACCGCGCAACTGCTCGAGGTACTTCGTCCCCATCTTGCCACGCTCATCCATGAGATCGCCAACAGGATCGCCCATGCCCCCCATGAATCGCCCCATCATCATCGTGGGCGACATCGTCCCGGCCATGACTCCAATCAACCGCTCCGACTCCTCGAGACGCTGCGCAGGCTCTTCCTTTCGCGTCGCTGCAACGATCTTCTCATTGGTTGCACGCAGCTGAGCCTCGTACTCCGCCTGCAGCGCGGTCACAGCCGTGCGCTGCTCAGGCGTGAGATCCGTCAGTTGCAACGCCTTTTCAAATGCTTCCGTCGAACGCGTGGGGCGGAACACACGCCGATAGGCGGAAAGCAAAGCAGCCTTCTTGAACTTCGCGCCTTCCTCGGGGGACATGGAGTCGGCGATCTGCGTAATGAAACGGTCGTTCACATCACGCACGCTCTTGCGCAGCGCGATCTGCCGCTCTGCCATTGCCCGCGCCGCGTCGGCGTTGCCGTCAAGCGTCAGCCGCATCATCTTTGGCTCGCTCTGCTCGATGAACGAATCCCGTGCGACGAGCGCGGAGTCCAACTCCACCTCATACACATCCAGAATCTTCGCCGAGCCATCGATCGAAGGCTGCGACAGATCCGCCTCATCGATCACCAGGAACAAGTTGGTTCCTTCTCCCGAGAGCGCGGCGTTCCCCATCGTCTTTTCACGGCGCAGGAACCGCTCGAACTTGGGGAAGTTGCTCTTCTGCGCATCGGTCAGGAGCACCTCGATCGACGAGACGACCTCCTTGCGCATGCGCGCCTTCTCCGCCGTCCAGCGGTTCACTTCGGCCACGATTTCCTCGAGGATTGCCTTTGTTTCCAGATCAGCGCCCGTCGCCTTCCGTTCTTCCATCATCTCATTGCCGACCTTCTCCATCCGCTGCCGCCAGAACGCGCGGCGCGCCTCTTCGGTCAGTGGTGCGCCGTTCTCGATCTCCATCTGCTCGAGATCCGTCTCGATCGACTCGCGGACCCCGCGCATGCGCTCGCGCATGTCCCCCTGCATGAATGTCTGGAACATGCGCATGCCTGCTTCCTGAATCTTGCCTTGCGACTCCTCCGCCGCAGGACCAAACGCAAGGTCGTAGTCGTTCACGAGCGACTCGACGACCTCCATCTGCTGATCATCAAAGTTGAGTTGCTCGCGGAAGAGCGGCACATCACGGCGCATGAAGTCCGGCTGGAATCTCGTCATGAACGAGGCGAACGCTCCCATGCCTCGACCTCCGCCGCCACCCCAACCACCGCCACCACCGCCGCCCCAACCGCCACGCCGTTCGCCACCGCCTTCACGTTGGCCTTCCCGTCTGCCTTCACGTTCGCCACCACGTCCGTCACCGCGCTCGCCCTGGGGCTGTGCGGGACGATCACTCGCACCCGCACCCTGCGGAGCAGTCGGTACGGCAGGTGACTGTGCGGAAGCGCTCAAGGAGAACAGTACGGCAGAAGTCAGGCACACGAGCACAATGCGGATGTGAGAGGACTTGGTGCAGGGGATCAACATGGTTTGCTCCGATCAGAATGGTCCGCGCCAAGCCACGCTGGCGCACAGTTTCGAGAATCTCAAAGGATACCGCGATGCGGCGATCAACACAGCCTTCGCATGAAACGAATCTGCCGCCCAACCGCTGCTTGGGACGGAGTTTTCCGCTACCAAAACAAGAATATGCGTCTCGACCGACCCCACCGAGCGGGTTAGTCGACTGCGTCAATCCTGAAAATCATGCCAGGACCATCGGCCCCAGGTGCCGTTCCACACACGAAGAGCGTTCCATCATTTGCCTCGCCGAAACTCGCGGGGCAGAAGCCACGCTTGGTGATCACAACCTTCGGCTGCGCTTTCAACACGCCACCCTCCGCACGCAGTCCCCAAAAGGTCCCAAACGCGTAGTCCGCATAGAGATAGACGCCAGCCAGCGTCGGATACTCGCTCCCGCGATACACAAAGCCACCCGTGACCGAAATGCCATCCTTGCGCGGATACTCGACGAGCGGCTCGATGAAGCGGTCACTCGCCTCGCTCGCGTCGGGCACTCCGCTCGTCGGGTGGAATCCCTCGCGCGGACGCCACCCGTAGTTGCCGCCCTTCACGATGATGTCGATCTCCTCCCACGCGTTCTGCCCGACATCACCCGCATACAACTCGCCGGTCTTTCGATCGAAGGACATGCGCCACACATTGCGCAGTCCGTAGGCGTAGATCTCTGGTCGCACTCCCTGCTTCCCGACGAATGGATTGTCGCTCGGCACCGAGTAAGGCTTGCCATCCGCAGCGCGGTCCACATCGATCCTCATGATGCACCCGAGCAGCGTCTCCGTGTTCTGCCCATTGCCCCACGGATCGTTCCCCGAACCGCCATCGCCACTGGACACGTACAGCATCCCATCGGGTCCGAACAACACCGTGCCGCCATTGTGGTTCCACTCTGGATCCTCGACCGTCAGCAGAACCTCATGCGTGGCGGGATCGATCGTGCCATCGAGGGCCATCGTGAGCCGCGCGAGCACTTCTCGCGATGGATCCTTGCCGCTCTTGCGTGCCGTGTACCAGACGAACACTTGGCGCTTCTGCGCGAACTGCGGATGGAACGCGAGCGACAGCAGCCCCTGCTCGTTGTACTTGTCGTGAACGGGTCCCGTGAGATCGAGCACCAACTTCCCTTCGTGTTCCGCGTTTGAGAGGTCCAACTCCACCACGCGGCCTGCCTGTTCCACCGCGTACACCAGATTCGGCGAGTCTGGTCGGGCGACCACCTGCACGGGGCGAGTCAACTTGGCTTTCGACCAGAGTCTCTGCAAGCGGATCTTCGGAATGTCATCGACCTCCACGCGCGGCGCACCCTGCTTCGCATCGGTGGGAGGCGCCTGCGCTGCGGGCGACTGCGCCTTGGACAGGGACAGCGTCAACGCAAGAAACACGGCAGTGGAAGTCACGGTCAGCATGAAGGAAAGTGTAGGCGGTACCACTTCATGGGCTGCGGCGTATTCTGCATCCATGCGCATGATCCCTGCGATTCTCCTCGGCTGCAGCGCTGCGCTGAGTGGCGCAGCGATCGTTCGCCCTCTGCACGCGAGTGACGCGACGATCACGACTGCGACGGACGACGATGACAAGCGAGTTGTCGCCCCACAAAAGGGGGATGCGTTTCACAAGATCTTCAACGGCACCGACCTGAGCGGTTGGCAAGGTGACACAAGCGGTTACACCGTTGCCAACGGCGAACTGCAGTGCACGCCAAAGGGAAAGAACCTTTGGACCACCCACCGCTACGGCGACTTCCACCTCCGCTTCGACTTCAAGTTGAGCCCCGGCGCCAACAATGGACTTGGCATTCGCATGCCCGCTGAAGGTGACGCGGCGTACGCGGGGATGGAACTCCAGATTCTCGACGATGGCGATCCGCAATACGCGAAGCTTCAGCCGTGGCAGTACCACGGATCCATTTACGGCGTTGTCGCTGCCAAGCGCGGGTCTCTGAAGCCTGTGGGCGAGTGGAACACGCAGGAAGTCATCGTGCGTGGCTCGCGAGTGAAAGTGGTGTTGAATGGCACAACGATCGTCGATGCGGATGTGCAACCGCTCGCGGATGGCGGCACACCCGACGGCAAGGATCATCCTGGGTTGCGCCGGCAAAGTGGGTTCATCGGCTTCCTCGGGCATGGCCACAGCGTGTGGTTCAAGAACATCGAGCTGAAGGAACTGAAGTGACTGAACCGCGGGGAGAGCGTGCCAAGGCACGCGGGCGCAGTGGCGCGGTGGAACAGGCACTGCGCGGTGAGATTGCACGCATCGAGGGAGCGCTTGCGCAGGGCGGATTTCTTCTCGGCGAGGTTCAGGTGTTGGATGAAGGGTCGTGGGGGCGTCTGGACGCAGTCCTCGAGGGCACCGAGCAGTCCGGCAAGCTTCAGATCCACCTCAACAAGAAGGGAGTTGTGCGGATCGTTCCACAGGGCAGCGCCGCGCATGGCATTGCACGGGCACTTGGATCGGTTGGCATCGACTGCACTGCTGCGTCACACCACGCGCCCACACGCACAACGGAACGAGTGGCAGCAGAGCCGTCCGCGAAGCCTGCGGCGAAGCCGCGCGTCCAACCTCTCGCACGCGGAGTCGACGGGGAACTCGTGGTCGACTGCAGCAAGTTTGGACGATCGCTGATCGGCCCAACCGAGTGGCGCGGCATGCTGCATCAGGGCGGCGCGTGGCGTGAGGTGTTTCACAGCCCGCGTTTCGCGCGCGGACACAACAATCTGGGCGAGTTTCTCGCCATCGTCGATGCGGTTCGTCGCATCGAGCGTGGCGAAATCGCGTGCGCCGTACTGCTCAGCGATTCGCGAACCGCGATCAGCTGGTTCACGAAGGGACGCATCCGAACTTCCATCGCGGTGAACGATGCGTGCGATCCGATCTTCGCGCGCGAGTTTTCAACTGCGCAGCAGTGGCTCGCATCCTGCGACCGCGTTCACTGGAGCAGCCTGCTCTCCCACTGGTCGGTCAAGATCCGCGGCGAGAACCCAGCGGACTTCGGCCGAAAGTGATCAAACCCCCGCCGCGCCAAGGCAGAACGCATCAACTTGGCGGCGGCGCAGCGGTGCTGATGAGTGGCGTGAGTTCCGACGCGGGGATCGACAAGAATGCCTTCCCGAACGTTGGATCAAAGTGCGTTCCGAGGCAGCGCTCGATCTCCGCGAGCACCTCCTGCACCTCGCGCGCGGGACGGTAGAAGCGCGCGCTTGTCATCGCATCAAAGCAGTCTGCGATGCACAAGATGCGCCCGAGCTTCGAAATGCCCTCTCCCGCGAGCTTGTTCGGATAGCCGCGTCCGTCCCAGCGTTCGTGATGCTCGACGACACCACAGAGCAAGTCGCGCATTTGGGGTATGTCTTGCAGAATCGAGCCGCCAATCTCCGGATGCCGTTGGATGCGAGCAAATTCGGCGTCATCGAGCTTGGATGGCTTGCGCAGAATCTCCTCTGGAATCCCAATCTTGCCGATGTCATGCACGAGACCACACAGACGAACCTGCTCGATGGTCCCAGCATCAAGTTTCAGCGCCTTGGCCAGCAGCACGCCAAACGCACTCACGCGGTCGGAATGACCGCGCGTGTAGGGGTCCTTCGCGTCAATTGCCGAAATGAGCGCACGCATCGTTCCGCCGAACATCTGCTGCTGCTCCAGATCGAAGCGCTGCTGCATCCGTGCGCGCGCGATGTTGGACAGCGAGAGACCTGCAAGCCGCGCAATCGCCGCGGCGAATCCCGCCACTTCGGCCTCGGGCGCCGGCTTCGTCCGCGCCCCGCCGCGGCGGTGGTCGAGATAGATCCACCCGAAAAAGACAGGTCCGGCTTCCACAGGCACACAGATCGCATCCTGAATCGAGAGCGACTCGATGCTCGCTGCCATCGATGCCGCAGATCCCCCAGACCGATGCACATGAATGCCATGCCGAGCGCGGCGAAGGAGGCTTCGGCTGACTTGCACCTCACCGCCGCTTCCTGAAATCGCCCCCGCCTGCGCCAGAACGTCCACGGCCGATGGATCCGCGCCCGCCTTCAGGAGCGCCACATTCGCGTAGCCGGTTGCGGACGCGAGCGCCTCCACCGCGGCATTGGCTGTTGCGTGCTCATCACTCGCAATCGCCATCGCCTCGCTCGCAGCGAGCAGGCGAACAAGCATCGACTGCGCGAGTTCGGACGGATCCTGCACATCGCCGAGCGGAACAAAGTCGTCGCGGTCATCGCCTGCCATCAGCGTCTGACCAAGGTCCGCCTGCTGCGATGCCGACGGCGCCGCGACCGTCAAAGTCCACGGCTTGATCTCAATCACATCCCCGTGCGCAAGCTTCACCTCCTGTTGCGCAGCCAGTCGGACACCGTTCAGCAGCGTTCCCCAGGTGGAACCGCAGTCGCGCAGCCGCCAATGCCCTCGCTCGCCGCCCGCCGCGGCAGCCCAGCGAACTTCCGCGTGAAGGCGCGAAACCTTCTGCTGCGGAAGGGAAATGTCCCGATCAGGATCGCGCCCGATGCTTGAAGTGTGCGGCTCCTTCAGTGGGAACACCCGCTCCGATTCCTCGGAGACCGCGTGAAGCCGCCAACTTGAGGTCGGACCCGAGGCAGAACCCATGCGGGGCATTATGACATCGGTGCAGCGGGCGCATAGCCGCGCACCGTGGTGCGCAGGAGCTCGCGAACCTCCGCAACATCATGGCGGTCGATCGCCGCCTCGAAGCGCTGAATGATGCGCTCGAGTTGCGCCCACGGGATGAACTCCTCATTCGCATGAAGAATGCCAGGGTGATCCGTCGGCTCGCAGTCCCTGCCGATCAGGAGCTCCTCAAACAACTTCTCGCCCGGTCGCAGTCCCGTGAATGAAATCTCGATGTCGCCGTGCGGATGCTCCGCAGTGCGCTCGGTGAAACCTGTCAAACGGATCATGCTGCGCGCGAGATCGACGATGCGGACCGGCTCGCCCATATCGAGCACGAACACATCACCACCAGTACCCATCGCACCCGCCTGAATCACGAGCGATGATGCCTCAGGGATTGTCATGAAGTAGCGGGTCATCTCCGGATGCGTAACAGTCAACGGCCCGCCGCGGCGGATCTGCTCGGTGAACTGGGGGACCACGGATCCGCTGGAGCCCAGCACATTGCCGAACCGCACCATCGTGAAGCGCGTGGTGCGGCGCATCCCGATGGCTCCAACGGATGATGTGCTCTGCCCATCGGAAAGAGCCTGCAGGATCTTCTCGGCGAGCCGCTTGCTTGCACCCATCACGCTCGTTGGGCGTACTGCCTTGTCCGTCGAGACCAGCACGAACGACCTCACGCCGCAGCGCAGCGCAGCCTGCGCCGTGCGCAGCGTGCCGATGGCGTTCACCTGCACCCCCTCCACTTCGTTCGCCTCCACAAGCGGCACATGCTTGTAGGCCGCCGCGTGGTAAAGCGTGTCGATCTTGTGCTCGTGGATGACCTGCTCCATCCGTACTTCATCGGTGACCGATGCCATGACGCTGATGATCTGCGGACCCGATGACGATCCGGCAACACGGCGCAGCTCCTCTTCGATCGTGTAGAGGTTGAACTCACCGTTGTCGAGCAGCACCAGCTTGCGCGGACCCTGCTGCAAAACCTGCCGCGCGAGTTCGCTGCCGATCGATCCGCCCGCGCCCGTGATCAGCACATTCGCCGAGGACGTATGGCGGCTCAGCAGTTCGGCGCGCGGTTCCACAGGCGCACGCCCGAGAAGATCCTCGATCCGCACCGGTCGAATCGAATCCACGCGCGCTGTGCCGTTGGCGATCTCCGTCAGCGTTGGCACGAGCATGACCCGCACGCCCATTGCACTGATCTGGTTGAACACCTCGCGCCGGCGACGACGGGCATGCTCAGGAAGCGCCAGCAGCAGCGTGTCGGCATGGAGCGACCGAACCACTCGATCGAGGTTCTCCGAGGAGTGCACAGGAACGCTGCGGATCATCGATCCCACTCGGGATCGGCTGTCGTCGACGAATGCAACCACCCTGCTGCGCTGATCTTGCGCGAGCAGCGCCACGAGTCCAGCACCCACATCGCCCGCCCCGTAGATCACGATGCGTGAGGCTGCGGCGGGCCTGGCGAACCGCAGGAACGTTCGCGCAACAGCGCGGGCGCCGCCCACGGCGATCAGCGTCATCAGCCAGAAACTGATGAGCGCGGTACGCGGCAGACCCTCACCTCGGTCCGCCATGAACCACTGGAATCCAACGAGAAGCGTGGCAAGCGTGACCGCAG
>Ga0194131_10002393_pt1 | contig 30777 bp, 28 predicted proteins | sample TA2KigO120mmetaG_FD_148631 | JGI IMG/M metagenome (GOLD analysis project Ga0194131, IMG submission 148631) | Freshwater microbial communities from Lake Tanganyika, Tanzania - TA2015053 Kigoma Offshore 120m | ecosystem: Environmental > Aquatic > Freshwater > Lake | place: Tanzania: Lake...
CCGATCCTTCAGGATCACTACCGCCTTCGAGCGGTCAAACATTGAGGCTGCGCAAGCAGACCTTGCCGATCGACCGGAGCCTTTTGTATTGACCATGCCTCGTCGGTCTGAGGCGTAGCCTCGTTAGGGGTTCATTACTGTTTCCACACGCGGTGCAGCTTGCACAGGGCCGTGTGCCAGCGCCGCTGCAGCGTGCGCAGGGACGTGTCCAGAACCTCCGCCGCCTCGGCCTGGGACATCCCCTGATAAAACAAGAGATCGACGACTTCGCGTTCCTCGACGGGCAGGGCGTCGATCTGCTCGTGCAGCTCGCTCCACTGGGCAAGTGATGACGGTTCGTGGCTGAGATCGGACTTCTCCGGCGGGCCAGGGCCGCGCGAATCGCCCGGCGCGTGACTGTCCTGATTGGCGCCGATGCCCTCCGGCCCGTAGAACTTGCGAGCCAGGTCGAGCAGTTCGCGGCGGATCTGCAGGGTGGCCAGGGCAAGGAATTCGCGCGGCGTCGCCGGTTTCACGTCGCGCAAGGCCGTCAGCAGACGCACGAGGGCGCTCTGCAACACGTCGCCGGTTTCAGCCCAGCGGCGCACGCGCTGGAAATCGCCCAGCATCCGCCGGGTCAGCGCCGTCAGCCGAGCGCCGTTGTGTCGCAGCAAGGCCTCCACCGCCGCCGTGTCGCCGGCGACGGCCTGACTCAGCAATCGGCTCGTGAGCGTCGCCTGGCCCTGGGAGTCGGTCATTCGGCCATGATATGTGACGGCACGCCGCGACACAATCGAGCCGCCGAGAATCTCGAAGCATGCCGCCTTTCCGGCAGTCGGACAGACCAGTCACCGCTTCCATCCATATGAAAGCATGATGAACGAGCCCTCCGTATCGATCGATGGTCTTGGTCCGCTGCCTCGGCGTCGTCCGGACAACGTCGCCGAGCTGGGCGAGGTAGTCCGCGAGGCTTCCCGGCAAGAGCTGGCGCTCTATCCGGTCGGGGGTGAAACGATGCTGGGGCTCGGCAATTCGCCCGCCAGGCCCGGCGTCGCCGTCGATGTCACCGCCCTGGAGAGCGTCATCGACTATCCGGCCCGCGACATGACCATCACCGTGCAAGCGGGCATGAGGCTGGCACGGTTGCAAGAGTTGCTGGCGCCGGAGAACCAGCAATTGCCCGTGGATGTTCCCCGTCCGGAGCGGGCGACGCTGGGCGGCGCCATCGCCTGCAACGTCAGCGGACCGCGCCGCTTCGGTTACGGCACGCTGCGCGACTATGTGCTGGGCATTCACGTGGTGAACGATGAGGGCGCCGAGTTCAAGGCGGGCGGCCGCGTCGTCAAGAACGTGGCTGGCTACGATCTCTGCAAGCTGCTCGTCGGTTCTCTTGGCACGCTCGGCATCATCACGCAAGTGACGTTGAAGCTGCGGCCCTTGCCGGACGAGCAGGCGCTGGTGGCTTTGGCCTGCCCGGACGACGGGCTTGCCGCAGCGCTCGAACTGTTGCACGGCACGCAGACGCGGCCAATGTGTCTGGACGTGTTGAATCGGCGCGGCGCCGCGCTTGTCGAGGAGTCATCGAGCGTGCCGCTGCGCGAGGCGCCGTGGACCATCGTGATCGGCTACGAAGGCAATCAGGACACCGTGCGCTGGCAGGTGCGGCAATTGATCCTGGAGTTGCGCGGCCGGTATCCGATCGATTCCTGGCTGGGACGCTTGACACGGCCGCTGTGGCAGGCGCTGGCCGCGTTCCAGGCGCACAATGCGGGCGACGACTGGCTGACATTCAAGGCCAACGTGCGGCCGGCACAGGCGGCCGCGTTCTGCCGGCGCGCCGCCGCCGTCGGCGCCGACATGGCGATCCAGTGCCACGCGGGCAATGGCATCGTCCGCGGACACCTGCTGGCGCCGCTGGGACAGGCACGGGACGCGCTGACAGCGCTTCGCGCCGGCGCCCAGGATGGCAAGGTGATCGTGCAGTCCTGCCCGACCGCATGGAAGGAAACCATTGCCGTCTGGGGCGAACCAGGGCCGGATGCGTGGCTCATGCGCCGCGTCAAGGAGCAGTTCGATCCGCGGCGCCTCTTCAATCCCGGACGCTTCGTGGGCGGCATCTAGCCGGGCTGCCACTCATGAAGATGCGTGACCGCGCTGCCTGACGCAAAGATTTCACCACAGAGGCGCCGAGAGCACAGAGAGAATATGCGGGGAGTTTTGCCTTGTGATCTCTTTGTCTCTGTCTTCGAGCGAATTCTTTGAGACTTTATGCAGGGATGTACGAACGATGTAAAAACCAGTAACCACGGATGGCACGGAATCGCGCGGATGCAAAGTCAGTCGTGTCGAAAAACGGCAAGAAAAGAGTGGGTGTGTGGCTGTGGGTGTGTGCAAAACTCGCAGGCGCAATGCAATCCAAGTTCAACGTCGGGCGACGCTACAACAGCACTTCTTCCACCACGTTGCCCGCCACGTCGGTCAGGCGGTGGTTGCGGCCCTGGTAGCGGAAGGTGAGGCGGCGGTGGTCGATGCCGAGGCAATGGAGCATGGTGGCGTGCAGGTCGTGGATGTGGACGGGGTCCTGGGCGATGTTGTAGCAGAAGTCGTCGGTGACGCCGTGGCTGATGCCGGGCTTGATGCCGCCGCCGGCCAGCCAGATGGTGAAGCAGCGCGGGTGATGGTCGCGGCCGTAGTTGTCGGCCGTCAGTGTGCCCTGGCAGTAGACGGTGCGGCCGAACTCGCCGCCCCACACCACCAGCGTGTCGTCGAGCAGGCCGCGCTGCTTGAGGTCGCGGATCAGGGCAGCCGACGGCTGATCGGTGTCCCGGCTCTGACCACGGATCTGCACCGGCAGGTTCAGGTGCTGGTCCCAGCCGCGGTGGAAAAGCTGGATGAAGCGAACGCCGCGCTCGGCCAGCCGTCGCGCCAGCAGGCAGTTGTAGGCAAACGTCCCCGGGGTGCGGGCCGACGGGCCGTACATGTCGACAGCATGGCGCGGCTCGCGCGAGAAGTCGGTCAGCTCCGGCACGGCCGTCTGCATGCGGAAGGCCATCTCATACTGTGCGATGCGGGTGGCGATCTCCGGATCGCCGACTTCCTGCTGCCGCATCTGGTTGAGCCGGGCGAGATCGTCGAGCATTCGTCGCCGGCCCGCCTCGTCCAGCCCGGCCGGGTTCGACAGGTACAGGACCGGATCGCCGGTCGAGCGGAACTTGATGCCCTGGTAGCGCGACGGCAGGAAGCCGCTGCCCCAGAGGCGGTCGTAGAGCGGCTGATCCATCGGGTTGCCGGTCCCCTGCGAGATCATGACGACGAAGGCGGGCAGGTCGCGGCTCTCGCTGCCGAGGCCGTAGGCGACCCACGCGCCCATGCTGGGCCGGCCGGCTAGCTGGGCGCCGCTCTGGAAGAACGTCACAGCCGGGTCGTGGTTGATCGCCTCGGTGTGCATGGTTTTGATGAAGCACAGCTCGTCGGCGATGCGGGCAGTGTGCGGCATGAGCTCGCTGACCCAGGCGCCGCTCTTGCCATGGCGGGCGAAGCGGAACATGGTCGGCGCCACCGGGAAGCGCTCCTGCATGGCGGTCATGCCCGTGAGCCGCTGTCCGCGGCGAATCGAGTCAGGCAGGTCCGTGCCGCGCAGATCGCGCAGGAGCGGCTTGTAATCGAACAGGTCCATCTGCGACGGCGCGCCGGACTGGCACAGGTAGATGACACGCCGGGCTCGCGCGGGGAAATGCGGCAGGCCGGGGCGGCCGCCGGCACTCGGATTACTCCGGTCGCTCACGCTCCCGGCTCGCCCGTCCTCGTGCAGCAGCCAGGCCAACGCGGCGGTGCCGATACCGACGGCGCCTCGGCCGAAAAAATGACGCCGGGTCAGGCTTGAATGAAGGGCAGCGTAGGCACTCATGGGTGATATTATACAAGGAACCGACCGCGATGCGCGATGGACATGGCAGGCAATTACGCGGCGATCCTTTTGACCGGAAGCACCCCGATTCTCCGGTTTCGAAAAAAAAGAAGAATTTATTTGACAGTGACAGGGGGCGCTCTGTATAAAGAAGATGTCCCGCCAAATTTGCCTCCGGTGACTGGGCGACGCCGGCGGTGGGTCTGGCGGGGCTTTTTTGCGCGCTGTGCCAGGATTCAGCGGCCCATTTAGGCCGGACCTTTCTCGCAACCACGCACTTTGGAATTGCTGCAATTCTTTACTTCTGGGTACCGCCCTCACCATGTGCTTGCTGGCCATCATGAATCGGGTCGTGGCAGACGCGCCGCTTGTGGTGGGCGCCAACCGCGAGGAATCGTATGCGCGCGGCGGGGAACCGCCACGGATCCTGGACGGGCCGACGCGAATCCTCTGCGGCACGGATCCGCAGGCTGGCGGCACCTGGTTTGGCGTGAATCAGCATGGCGTGCTGGCGGCGATCACCAACCGGCTCAAGTCAGCCTTGCCGACGCAGCCGCGCAGCCGGGGCATGCTGGTGCGTGATCTGCTAGCCTGCGCCAGCGCGGCGGACGCATTGAATCTTGCCTGTCGGGAACTGTCTTCGAACCGGTATGCCGGCTGCAACGTCGTCATCGCCGACATTCATCGGGTGGAAGTCGTCCAGGCCGGAGACTGGCTGCGCGTGCGCCCGCTGACGCCGGGCATCCATGTCGTCACCAATCACGATGTTAACTCCGCATCGGATCCGCGCACCCGCCATGCAATCGACTGGCTGGAGCGTCATTCGTTTCGAACGGCGGACGAGTGCCTGCTGGCGCTCGCGGAACTGTGCGGGCGAACGGAACCACCGCCGATCTGCTTGCGCGGCGACGACCGCGGCACTGTGTCCAGCACATTGCTGGCACTGGCGCCGACGCTGCTTCGTGGCCGATTCCTTCACGCACAGGGGCCGCCCGATCGGACGCCGTTCGCGGATCTGTCGCACTTGCTGCGACAGCTGGCGCCCGGAAAGCCGCTGCCCATCGATCATTGACGCCGGCATTCGTCGTCTTCGTTTGTCACGGTCAAGGCGATCCAGCAGGTACCGGTTGCGAGAGGCGTGACGTACGCTTCTCCGCGATCCCGAGTTCACAAGAAACACTGTCGCGCGCGAGAAAACCCTGAAAATCCTGCGAGTCTCGCGGTTGTCCAGGGTTTATGTGACAATGCCTTGTCAGTGGAGCCGACGGGGGTCGAACCCGTAACCTCTAGAATGCCATTCTAGCGCGCTCCCAGTTGCGCCACGGCCCCAGGGCTTGAACGATTGACGCTGCGCAGCCAATGCAGAATGCTGTCTTCTGTGACTGAGCAGCTTTCAATAGGTTAGCGAGGGCGGCGGCGAGAGTCAATCCAGGCCCACGGTCATCCAGCACGATGGCGGTGCGGCGGATCCTGGCGCCGGGACAGCCCGCGCAGCATGAAATGCGAACGGCCTGGTGGGTCGCGCAAGCGGCTCAAGTCTTGTTGACCTTCATTGCCGACTTGCCATACACTTCCGGGATGACGCAATCACACAACACTCACGATGTGGCCATCATCGGCGGCGGCATCGTTGGCATGGCGACCGCCATGGCGCTGGTGCGCCGTTATCACGTATCGCTGATTGTCCTCGAGCAGGAAAGCACGCTGGCCGCCCACCAGACGGGGAACAACAGCGGCGTCATCCACTCGGGCCTGTACTACAAGCCCGGGTCGCTCAAGGCGAAAAACTGCCTCGTCGGCCGCGAGGCGATGTATCGCTTCTGCCAGGAGCAAGGCATCGCCCACGACCGCTGCGGCAAGCTGGTGGTGGCCGTCGACGAAAGCGAACTGCCGCGACTCGACGAGCTGGAGCGGCGCGGCAATGCCAACGGCCTCAAGGGCGTACGCCGCCTGTGCGCCGAGGAGTTGCGCGACTACGAGCCACACGTCGCCGGCATTGCCGGACTGCACGTTCCCGAGACCGGCATCGTTGATTACAAGCAAGTGACCGAAGCTTACGGGCGCATCGTCACCGACGCCGGCGGCACGTTGCGCACCGAGTCACGTGTGACCGGCTTCCGTCGGGCCGGCAGCGACTTCGTGCTGACCACCGTCAAGGGCGATGTGCCGTGTCGCTATCTCATCAATTGCGGCGGCCTGCAATGCGACCGCGTGGCCCGGTTGTGCGGCGTGGAGCCCGGCTTGCAGGTGGTCCCCTTTCGTGGCGAGTATTACGAACTTGTCCCCGAGCGCTGGGGACTGGTGAAGAACCTGATCTATCCGGTTCCCGATCCGCGCTTTCCATTTCTCGGAGTGCATTTCACGCGCATGATCCACGGCGGAGTCGAGGCCGGGCCGAACGCGGTGCTGGCCATGCGCCGCGAAGGCTATCGCCGAACAAGCTTCTCGTTCCGCGATTCCCTGCAGATGCTCACCTATCGCGGTTTCTGGAAGATGGCCTGGAAGTACTGGCGAACCGGCATGTCGGAATTGCACCGCTCGTTCTCGAAGAAGGCCTTTCACCACGCCTTGCAACGCTTGATTCCGGAGTTGAGGATCGAGGACATCCACCCGCACGGTGCCGGCGTCCGTGCCCAGGCCCTTGACCCCAGCGGGGCCCTGGTGGACGATTTCCGCTTTGTCGAGGCCGAGCGCATGATCCACGTGCTGAACGCGCCATCGCCGGCGGCGACGGCAAGCATCAGCATCGGCGAGACGATTGCGGAACTGGCGGGAAGGAACTTCAGCCTGCCGCTCGCGGCCTAGCACACATGCCGCAAGCGGTCAGCATGTCACCGATTGAGGGCGGCGCGCACCGCGTCGAGTACCCTGGTTTTCGCCTCGTCGAGGCTGGCCTGGATGATGGCGCCGGAGGCGAGACGGTGGCCGCCGCCGTCGAAGGATTCCGCCAGCCTGGCGACATCCACCTTGCCGCGCGAGCGGAAGCTGACCTTCACGCCGCCGGCTTGCTGCTCCGCGAAGAGCATGGCAACCTCGACGCAGGTCAGGCTGCGTGGATAGTTGATGAGGTCCTCGGTGTCTGCCGGAATGGCGCCCGTCACCTCGTAGTCATCAAGATGCACCTCGAGAAAGGCGACCTTGCCCCCTTCGACTGCCTGCAAGCGTGTCAGCGCCCGTCCCCGCAGCTGCAAGCGTGGAAGCGTGTTTTGCTCGTAGATCTGCTCGTAAAGCCACGTCGGTCTGGCGCCGGCGGTGACCAGCTTTTCCGCCAGGGAGAAGGTCGCGGGCGTCGTGTTGGAATGGCGGAACCAGCCGGTGTCCGTCGCGAGAGCGGAGAACAGCATGTTTGCGGAGTTCGGCGTCAGTGGCACGCCTAACGCCCCGATGGCATCATGGACGAGCCGGCCGGTCGCCTCGGCACTGGTGTCCACGAAGCGGGCCGCGCCCAGGTCGTCGTGCGAGATGTGATGATCGATGACGGCCTTGACCGCCGAGGATGATTTCATGAACGTCCCGAAATCGCCGAGCTGGTTCCAGGTCCCGGTGTCGAGGACAACGATGGCGTCGCAATCGCGATACTCATCCCCCGGCAGCTTGAAGCGCCGGATGTGCTCTTTCGGGTCGAGGAACCTGTAGAGCGGCGGCCAGGAGCTGGCGATCACCATGCGCACGTCCTTGCCGAGCGTCTGCAGCGCCTCCGCAAGCGCGAGCTTCGAGCCAAGCCCGTCGGCGTCCGGCCGCACATGCGTCGTCAACAGAAAGCGGCTATGCTGCCGTACCAGGGTCACGAAGCCGGACCAGTCGATGGCCATGCGGGATAGTCTCCGATCGCATTGATTTCGCGCTCGCATGGCGCCGCGCGAGCGTGACAAGTTCAACTCAACAGGAATTGTATCATCTACGACAGCCGGCTGCCCGCCAGCTCGGTATCGCGCTGCAAGTGTCGCGTACCTGCCAGCCAGAACCCGGCACCCACGAGGACGATGACCGAGACGGCGGCGAAGGCGGCTTCCATGCTCCAGTGGTCGGCGATCATGCCCATCACCGGCGGCGAAATCGCGTCCCCGAGCGCATGGATGATCAAAATGTTGATGGCGAACGCGCTCGAACGGATGGCTGGATGCGTGACGTTGGCCAGGATGGTGTTCGTCGGCCCGGTGTTGAAGAACAGGCAGAAAACGGCGCCGAATACGAACAGCCAGGCCCAGGGAAACGGCGCGATCAGCACCAGCAGCAGCATCGGAAACGCCAGGGCCATCGTGACGCCGGACACGAGGAAGTACGAGCCGGGAATCCTGGGCCGCAACCAGTCGCCGGCCAGGCCGCCCCCCAGCGTGGCGATCAACCCGGACACGACCACGATGGCGCCGAAGATGGTGTTGATCGGACCGAGCTTTGGCGTGCGTACGGCATGCACGATGGACTTTTCATGCGTCTGCCAGTCGTCGTTACTCAGGAGCGCCCTGGCCGCGCCGGCAAACTCTGCTTCTTTTCGGAATTCGTGGTCCAGCAACGGCGTCAACTTGGCGGCGATGGCGCCCGGCAAGCCGGCGGGCAGTGAGGAGCTAGCCGGGCGGACCAGTTCGTCGCGCACCTCCACTGTCCACTGGAAGCGTGCTTCGCGCTCGTAGATGTAGGTCGGCATCCACACGGCAATGCCACCGACGGCGAAGGTCATGGCGGTCATGCCAAGCGTGTTGAGCCGGTAGGAGGGGATGCGTGCCAGCACCAGGTAGTCGCGCCAGCCAATCTGGCGGCCATGTTGAAGGCTTTTTTCGGCTTGCCCGCGTGCCGGCTCGCGGTGAGCCATGCACAATAGCCCAAGAAGGATGCCGGGCGGGACGACGAGGTAAAACGCCCAGCGCCAGCCCAGGGCCGTGTCCGCCATGGCGCCGCCGAGCACGTAGCCGAGGGCGCCGCCCACGGGGATGGCCATGTAGAACCAGGCCAGCACTCGTCCGCGCATCATGATCGGATACATGTCCGAGATCAAGGTCGGGGCCGTGGGACCGTAGGCCGCCTCGCCCACGCCGACGAAGCAGCGCGTCGCCAGCAGCAGAAAGTACGTCTCCGCAAGACCCGAAGCGCCGCTGGCGATGCTCCACAAGATCACGCCTGTGGACACCAGCAGCCAGCGCGACATCCGGTCGCCGAGCCAGCCGAAGACGGGAGCCAGCAACATGTACGAGACGAGAAAGGCCGTCGTCAGCCAGCCCATCTTGGTCTTGGCCAGCGGATCGTCGGGGACAAACGTCTGCTCGATCTTGGGCAGAACCGCCGCCAGTACCTGGCGATCGATGTAGTTGAAGAGATTGATGGCGAGTAGCAAGATCAGGGCGGAGCGCGCGCCGGGAAGAGGGGATGCTGGGCCGGTGTCGCCTGGCGAAGCGGCAGTTGCCGGAGCGGTCATGCGCGGATCCTCAGCGACTCACTCGTCCTTGGCCTTTTTCTTCCGCTCCTCGTCTTCCTCCTCGATTTCGTCGCGTTTCAGATGGTCGCCGATGATCTCGTGGATCAACATGCCGGCGGCCCAGGCGCCGACCAGGCCGGCGCCGCTGTCGTCCCCCTGCCGGGCAAAGACGACGTCGGTGGCACGGACTTGCTCGGCGCTGGCAGGCGGCATCTCGCGGCCGACGGCAGCCACGATCTGCTCCTGGTTCGCCTCAAGAGCAGCAGTCTGACTGTTCGCCATCACGTCGAAAGATTCGCTGGACATGGTGCGGCCTCCGATGAAGAGCGAGTCCCGTTCGCTTCCCGATCAATGCCATGATACCATGTCGCGGCCGAATAGGTAGCCTGCACGCCGTCGCCGCAAGTCAATCTCAAAACGCGGAGCGAAGAATCGCTTCCAGGTCGTCGGCCGTGACGGGACGGGGGTTGACGCGCAGGATGCGCTTGATGCCGAACGCCTTGTCGGCAAAGGGGCGAAGCTGCTCGTCGCGCACTCCCAGATCGCGCAGGCGCGTGGGTATCCCGATGTCAGCGCGCAACTTCTCGACGGCGGTGATGGCGCGCTCCGCCGCGGCCGCCTCTGAAAGTCCGGAGACGTCCTCGCCGAGCAAGCGGGCGATGGCCGCAAACTCACGCGTGCGCGCCGGCATGTTGAATCGCATCACGTATGGCAGGAGCAAGCCGTTGCCAGCCCCGTGCGAGCAGTGCGTGGCGCCGCCGACCGGATACTCCAGGGCATGGACGACGGCGACGCCGACATTGGAAAACGCCATGCCGGCAAAGGTCGCGCCCAGCGCCATGCCGTCACGTGCTTCGAGGTCCTGCCCGCTGGCAACGGCGCGGCGCAAATTGGCGCCGATCAAGGCGATCGCCTTCTCGGCAAGGATATCGCCCAGCGGGTGGCGGCCCTGGTAGACGCTGCGCTCGCCGTCCGGCAGCGGAAACGACTCGTTGTCCACGGCGGTGTAGGCTTCGATCGCATGGGTAAGAGCATCGATGCCGCTGTCCGCGGTCACCTTCGCCGGGCAGGAAACGGTCAATAGCGGATCGACCAGGGCGATGCGCGGTCGCAAGTAGTTGCTGAGAATACCGACCTTGATCTGGTTCTCGGTGTCGGTGAGAACGGTGGCGGCGGAGACTTCGGAACCGGTGCCGGCGGTCGTGGGAATGCAGATGAGCGGCGCGATCGGGCCGGGAATCCGATCATCGCCGACGTAGTCGTGCGGCTTGCCGCCGTGGCTCAAAACGGCCGCCGTGATCTTGGCCAGGTCCATGTTGCTGCCGCCGCCGAGGCCGACCACCACATCCGGCTGAACCTTGCCGGCCAGGGCGATGGCCTGTTCCGCGGCCCGCATCGACGGCTCCGGCTCTCCATCGCCAAACACGTCCACGGCCAGTCCCGCGCCAAGCAGCGGCTGGCGCACCTTGTCAACCACGCCGGCACGGATCAACACCGGGTCGGTGACGAGCAGGGCACGCCTGGCCCTCAGCCGTGCCACCACTTCGCCGAGGTGCTTGACGGCGTCGCGGCCGAAGATGAAACTGGTCGCTGTGTGAAAGGTCCAGATGGTTCGCATGATGGTCATGTCGAAGGATTGCCAGGAGGAACAACAACGTCGTGCGGTCTTTTCTACGGCAACATGCCGGCAAAAGCATCGGCAGCGCGTCAATGAATGGAGTCCTGACAAAACGACCCGAGGCTGTATGATGACGGCTGCCCCGCTATAATGGGGCGATCATGCAACTTGCCTTCAGCACCAATGCGTACTTGAAGTTTTCCTTTCAGGAAGCCGTGCGCCGGCTGGCCCGTATCGGCTATCGCGGCGTGGAGATCATGGCCGACGTGCCGCACGCCTGGCCGGCCTGCTTGCTCGACGAGCAGAAACAAGCCATCCGCACTTCGCTCGCCGAGAATCGCCTGGCGATCTCCAACATCAACGCTTTCATGATGAACGCCATCAGTGATGCCCGGCAGAAGTACTGGCATCCCTCGTGGATCGAGCCGGACCGCCACTATCGGCAAGTTCGCATCGACCACACCTGCCGGGCCTTGACGCTGGCGCGCGAGCTGGGAGCGCCGTGCATCACCACGGAACCGGGCGGGCCAGTGGAAAAGGGCGCCTCCTGGTCGGCGGCGCTGAAACTTTTCGTCGAGATGATCAAGCCGGTCGCGGAGCACGCCGAGAAGGAGGGCGTGCTGCTGCTCGTGGAGCCGGAGCCGGACCTGCTCATTGAAAAGGCGGACCAGTTCCTGGAGTTCATGCAGCATATCGACTCGCCGGCCGTTGGTTTGAACTTCGACATCGGGCACTTTTACTGTGTGGGCGACGACCCTGCCGCCACCGTGCCGAAGATGGCCAGGTTCACGCGCCACTATCATCTCGAGGACATCGCTGCCAGCCGGGTGCACCATCACCTGGTCCCCGGCGAGGGCGCGATTGACTTCGCCGCCACGCTCAAGGCGATCCAGGCGACCGGCTACGACGGCTGGGTCACCATTGAACTGTATCCTTACGTCGATGATCCCGATCCGGCAGCAAGGACAGCATTCATGCGAATTCACGACATCATGAAAGAATGCAGCTTGTAACCGAGTTTTCAGTTGATCCGTTGTCAGTGTTCAGTCAAGCAATGTCTGAACCGGAAAACTGCACACTGAAAACTGAAACCTTCCCATGCGACATCCTCGACTCCTGGCCCTGGCTCAACTCGTGCGGCTGCCCAATGTGTTTACCGTTTGGGCGGACATCGGCATGGGCGCGCTGGTGACGGGGGCGCTGCCGGAGCAGATCGTTCCCTTCGGATTCGTCCTGCTGGCATCGACGTGCCTGTACTGGGCGGGGATGGTGTGGAACGACTATTTCGATGTTGAGCAGGATGCGAAGGAACGGTCGTTCCGGCCATTGCCGTCAGGGCGCATCAAGCGATCCACGGCGAGTATCATCGGCGTTCTGCTCATCACGGCCGGACTGGCTTGTGCCATGTTCGCCGACATTCTCATCATGAGGACGGCACTGCCTTTGCTCGCCGGTTGCCTTGCGATGCTGATCCTGGCTTATGACTACTGGCTGAAACGAACCTGGCTTGGCCCGGTCGCCATGGGTGGCTGTCGGTTTTTCAACATCCTCCTGGGATTGTCGCTGGTGCGCGACATGCCCGCGGGCGTCGGCATCACTCTGGCCCTCGTGGTTGGGACTTACATCGCCGGGGTGACCTGGTTTGCGCGCACGGAGGCACGCACCAGCAAACAGAACCTCTTGCTGGCGGCGGCCGGCGTGATGCTCGCCGCCCTGCTGCTTTCCTTGACCGTGCCCGGCCTGGCCGAGAACCAGGGGGTCGGCACCACTCGAACGTCGCCTTTCTTTCCATACCTGCTTGTGGCATTCGGCTTTTACGTGGGCATGCCGCTGAGCCGGGCCATCGCCAATCCGCAGCCAGCCAGGGTTCAGGCGGCCGTCAAACGCTCATTGCTGGGACTGATCCTGCTCGATGCCATCCTGGCCACAGCGCTGGCCGGCACGGAAGCGATCGTGCTCGCCGTCCTCGTTTTTCCCGCCATCTTCCTGGGGCGCTGGCTGTATTCGACCTGATCGACAATGACGCCTGAACCTGCCATCACCGATGCCAATGCGCGAAGCTGGAAAGGCGCGCTCCGGCAGGTCGTCATCCTCACGGCCATCATGCTGGCGTCGCTGGGCGGCTACTTGCTGGTGCTGAAGACGCGCGGGCCGGCGGCGCAGATCACAACTCATCTGCCGCTGGATGAGATCGTTCCCTTCGAGCCGGCATGGGTGTGGGTCTACCTGATTCCGTATATCCTCGGCCCGCTGGCATTCGGTCTCATGCGGCCGGCGACGTTTCGCTGGTACATTCGCCGCGGCATCGTGCTGGTCGTGATCTCGCTGGCCATCTTCGCCGTCGTGCCGACGCGCACCGCGGCGCGGCCTACGCCCCACCTGGGCGACGGCCTCACCGCCAAGATGTACAAGGACATGGTTGAGATTGACGAACCCCCTGCCAACGCCGCCCCCAGCCTGCACGTGAGCCTGACGTGCCTCCTCGCGCTCGCTTTGTTGCGCGATTTCCCGCGCGGGTGGTGGCTGTTCGTTCCGGCCGTGCTCGCGGTGTGGCTGGCCACGCTGCTCACGCGGCAACATCATTTGATCGATGTGGTCAGCGGCGCGGCCCTGGCGATAGCGGCTGTCTGGTGCTGGCCGACAACTGACGATTCAGCCAGTGCAAATGTACCGATCGAAATCAGGGATGCGCGTGCGTAAGAAGCTGGCGCAGACAAGCTTGTGTGAACGTCGCTTGGTATTCTCGCGCGCGGTATTGCACGCGAAACTGCCAAGCGAGCTCCCCACACGCTCGTCTGAATACCTGCGATGTTCGACTATTGGATCGAGCCAACGCAACTGATACGATCCCAGCAGGTTTCTCAAACTGCGACTGGCTGGACGGGGACAGTCATGCTCGTCGGACAGCAAATCGGCCCTTTCGCCATCGAGAAGGAGCTGGGCAGCGGCGCGATGGGGACGGTGTATCGCGCGCGGCACATGGAGAAGGGGACGCGCGTGGCCATCAAGATCATGGCCCCCGGACTGGGCACCAGCTCGAACGCCCAGGCCCGTTTCAAGCGCGAGGCCGACATCCTCAAGCAGCTCAAGCATCCCAACATCGTCCGCCTGTACGCCAGCGGCCGCTTGAAGAACACGCCGTTCTACGCGATGGAGTACATCGAAGGCGAATCGCTCGATCACCTGCTGCTCCGCCGCGGCCGGGTCACGTGGGAGGAAGTCGTCACGCTCGGCAAGCAGCTTTGCGCGGGCCTGCAGCACGCGCACGAAGCCGGCATCATCCATCGCGACCTGAAGCCCTCCAACCTCATGATCCTGCCGGACGGCACAGTCAAGCTGACCGACTTCGGCATCGCCAAGGATATCGACGAGACCGGCCTGACGGCGACCAACTGCACCGTCGGCACGGCATCGTACATGTCCCCGGAGCAGTGCCGCGGCGAGAAGAACCTCACCGGCAAGTCGGACCTGTACTCAATGGGCATCATGTTTTACGAGTTGTTGACGGGGCGAAAGCCCTTCCAGGCCGACAGCCCGATGGAGGTTTTCCTGCTGCATGATCGCGGCACGTTCGAGAGGCCATCGCGGATCATTCTCGATATCCCCGTCTGGCTCGACAACCTGGTGTGCCAGCTCCTGGAGAAGAAGCCGGAGCAACGACCGTTCGACGCCAGCACCGTCGGGCAGGCGCTGGAACGGATCAAGGACAAGGTCGAGGCCCAGTCGAGCGCCGGCATCGAGGCCGCCAAGGCCCGCAAGATCGACCGCAGCAGCCACCACGTCAAGATGGACGAGACCGACAGGGAAGCCGCCCGTACGCTGCTGGGCAAGAAGAAAAAAAAGAAGACGGAGGCGTTCTATCGCAAGGGCTGGTTCCAGGCGGTGGCGATCAGTGCGATCCTGCTCGCACTGGGATATGTTTTCTACGCGACGTTCATCAAACGTCCCGGTGCCGACAGTCTGTATCAGGAAGCGAGCCGGCTACGCACGCAGGACGCCAAGGCCGCGCGAAACGGGCCGATCCGGCAGTTCCTTGAGTATTACCCGGAGGACAGCCGGGCCGGCGTTGTGCAAGGCTGGGCCGACGATTATGACCGCGAGTTGCTTGACAAGCAACTGCACACGCGCCGCAAGGCCAACTTCGCGGCTGACGAACCCGAGAAGCTCGCGCGCCGCGCACTCGACGCGGAGGACAACGGGGAACGCGACAAGGCAGACAAGGCATGGAGCCAGCTCGCCGAGTACAAGTCGAAGAAGTCGAGCAACGCCGATGACCGCACCTGGGGCCTGCTCGCCGAAGACTACCTCAAGAAGCTCAAGGAGGTCGATGAACTCTATGATAAGTTGCGTGAGCGTGCGGCGCAGGCGCTCAACAAGAAGAGCAAGGACAACGACAAGAAGCCGGCCGGGAAAGGAACGGACGAGGAACAGGTCGCGCTGGACGCACTCCGGGCCGAGCTTCGCAAGGACGCCAAGGATGCCGAACAACGGTGGAACGAGTTGAAGACCCGCGCCCGGGATGAAAAAACGTTGCGAATTTGGTATCTGCTGGCCGCCCAGCGTGCCCGGCAGGCGGCGGCTGGAACGAAGAAGTGAACAAGGAGTCGCTCATGCTCTACACTGTCCCGCCTGAACCGGAGAAACCTGCGGTTTCCACGAATCGCGCCGGAAGTTCAGGCGCAGGCCCGGCGTATGCACGCGCCGCCGACTTGCTCGATGCCGGCAAGTCGCCCGAGGAGGCGTATGACACGCTGATCGGGGAAGGTGTTGAAGCCGCGCTTGCCGAATCGGTGATCGACGATTTGCTGGCGCCGCGCCGCCGCCGCCGGCCGCGAACGCGGCGCATGGGCCAGCATCAGGCGGATGTGGAGTTGTTGTCAGCCGCGATGCACGGATCCGCCGACGATTGGAAGGAAATCGGCAAGCGCAACATGTTCTTCGGCGCAATGTGGTGCATCGGCGGACTGGCAGTGACGGTCATCACCCTGGCAGCCGCCTCCCAGGGGCAGGGCGGCGGCACCTATGTAATCGCCTGGGGCGCCATCCTTTTCGGCGGCGTGCAGTTCCTGCGAGGCCTGTCGCAGGCTGCCGGTGGCGCCCCGCGGTGAAATCGTGAGGCAAGACTTGCCGCGCCTCGGTTAACTTGGATCAAGCTTGGAGTCGTCATGATTCGCGTCTTCCTGACACTGACTCTCACCATGGTGTTGCTGCCCGCCGCAGCGCGAGCTGACGAAGCCTCGTTGCGAATCGCGATTTTCGAGGCGGACATCACGCCGCCACTGGGCACGCCCCTGTGTGATGGACTGGTGATGCCGGCGAAAGAGATTGTCGATCCGCTCATGGCACGCGGCAGCGTCTTGCTTACCTCCGAGCGGCCGATCGTCCTGTGCGCCATGGACTGGGTGGGCGTTGGCAACAGCGGCTACGAGGCGTTTCGCGAGGCGCTCGCCAAGGCCGCTGGCACGACGCGCGAGCGCGTCGCCGTCCATTGTCTGCATCCGCATGACGCTCCCGGCTGCGACTTCGAGGCCAATGATCTGCTCGTGCCCTACAAGCTGGGCGGCAAGTTGTTTGATCCGAAGTTCGCTCGGCTGGCGATCGAGCGCGTTGCCGCCGCCGTCGCCCGGTCTATCAAGAAACCATTGGCCGTCACGCACATTGGCACTGGCAAGGCGAAGGTCTTCGAGGTGGCATCCAGTCGTCGGCCTCTGGGACCAGACGGCAAGGTCAAATTCGTCCGCTACAGCGCGACCAAGGACCCGAAGATGCGTGACGAACCGGAAGGCGTGATCGATCCCTACGTGCAGGTCTTGAGCTTCTGGGACGGAGATCGGCCGCTGGCATCGTTGACTTATTACGCGACCCACCCGCAAAGCTACTATGGCAAGGGCGGCGTGAGCTGCGACTTCCCCGGTCTGGCTCGCGGTCGGCGCGATCGCGCCCTGCCCAACGTTGCCCACATTCACTTCAACGGTGCCGGCGGCAACATCACGGCCGGCAAGTACAACGACGGCTCACCGGGCAACCGACCTGTACTCGCAGATCGCTTGGCGAAGGGGATGAAAGAAGCCTTCGACTCGGTGAAGAAGTCGCCGGTCACAGGAAAGGACGTGGCCTGGCGCGTCGTCCCGGTTGCGCTGCCGTTGAGCAAGATTTACAACACGAAAGATCTCAAGTCGCGTGTCGCGAATGACAAGGTGGCGCCGCTGGATCGCATGCGCGCCGCCCGCGCTCATGTCTGGGCGCGGCGCTGCGAAAACGGCGAGAAGATCGATCTCACCTGCCTGCGCGTCGGCCCGGCCTACGTGCTGCACATGCCCGGCGAACTGTTCGTGGAATATCAGCTGGCGGCCCAGAAGCTGCGGCCGGATTCGCCGGTGATGATGGCCGCCTACGGCGACTATGGCCCCGGCTACATCGGCACCGCCATCTCCTACACCCAGGGAGGCTACGAAACCGGCCCCGTCTCGCGCGTGGCGCCCGAAGTCGAGCCAGTGCTCACGCGCGCCATGCAAGAGCTGCTGAAGTGATGCTTGCGTTTCGCACTCGCGCACTCGCGCGGTCGCGCGGGCACATGCGAGCGCGAAACGTAAACCAGCAAGCTTTACCCCACGCGCACGCGCTTGATCTTCTGCTTCCCCATGCGCACGATCAGGTCATCATCGACGGTGATGTTTGCCTTGGGGTCGGTGACCTTGTGCCGGTCAGGTCCGATGGAGACACTGCCGCCCTCCACCGCACGGCGGGCGTCGTTGTTGCTCGCCGCCATGCCAAGCAGCACCAGCAGCTTGCAAATCCAGATCTTGCCATTGGCAAGCTCGGTCGCGGAAATGGCCGCTTCAGGAACGTCGTCGGGATCCTTGCCGCCGGCGACGCGTTGCTCCCAGGCGGCGGCAGCGCCCTCAGCCTCGGCGGCGCCGTGATAGAACGCGACGATGTCCTTGCCGAGCTGTAGCTTGGCATTGCGCGGGTTCGTCCTTGTCGCGTCAATGAAGGCGTCGATTTCGTCGGGGCCGTGATCGGTGAGTAGCTCGAACCACTCGCGCAGCAGCGTGTCCGGGATGCGCATGACCTTGGCGATCATCTCAAAAGGCGCTTCGGCGACGCCGATATAGTTGCCCAGGCTCTTGCCCATCCGCCGTTCGCCGTCAAGGCCGCGCAGGATGGGCAGCGTGATGCACACCTGCGGTTCCTGCCTGGCGTCGCGCTGCAGATCCCGGGCCACCATCAGGCTGAAGAGCTGCTCGCTGCCCCCCAGCTCGATGTCGGCCTTGATCTCGACGCTGTCGCGCCCCTGCATGAGCGGATAAAGGCACTCATGCAGATAGATGGGAGTACCCTTCTTCATGCGCTTGGTGAAGTCGTCGCGCTCCAGCATCCGTTGCATGGTGATCTGGCTAGTGAGGGCGAGGACATCGAGAAACGCGAACTTCTTGAACCAGTCGCCGTTGTGCGTGACCTCGGTCTTGCCGATGTCGATGACCTTGCTAACCTGCTTCAGGTAGTCGCGGGCATTGGCCTCGACCTGCTCCTCGGTAAGGCGAGCACGAGTCTGGTCGCGGCCGCTGGGGTCGCCGACCAGGGCAGTGTAATTGCCGATGATCAACACTGCCTGATGGCCTAGCTCCTGAAACAGCCGCAGCTTGCGCAGCGGTACGGTATGTCCTAGATGGACATCGATGCCTGTGGGGTCGATGCCGTACTTGACGCGCAACGGCTTGCCGGTCTGGACGCTGCGTTCCAGCTTCTGCCGCAACTCGTCTTCGGGGACGATCTGCTCGACGCCACGGCGGATCAGGGCCAGTTGCTCGGCGACAGGTTTCATTTCATTGGCCAATCTTTATTCTCGGTTCTCACTCGCGCCACGCCACCGGGTTGCTCAGCCGGCCGACGCCGCTGATGTCGATGTGCACCTGGTCGTTCGGGGCAAGACTGAAATCGTCCGGCGGAACGATGCCTGTGCCAGTGAGCAGCACGACACCTTGTGGAAAGGAGTTTTCCCGGCCGAGCCATTCGACCAGGTCATCGAATGGCCGGGCCATGCGGGCAATGCTGGTCGAGCCATCGAATACCACGGCATTGCTGCGCTCGATGAGGAGGCGGATCGAAACGTCCGCCAGCGGCGGCATGGCTTCGGCGAGCGTGATTACCGGACCGATCGAGCATGACCGGTCGTAGACCTTGGCTTGCGGAAGGTACAGCGGATTCTCACCCTCGATATCGCGGGCGCTCATGTCGTTGCCGATGGTGAAGCCGACAATCCGCAGCCGCGGCGAGATCACCAGGGCCAGTTCCGGCTCGGGGACGCTCCAGCGGCTGTCACGGCGGACGTGGACGGGCTGGCCCGGCCCGGAGACGCGCGGGGCGTTGGCCTTGAAGAACAGTTCCGGGCGTGGGGCGGTGTAGACCAGGTCGTAGAACCTGGCCGCCCCGACGGATTCGCGCTCGCGGGCCTCCTGGCTGCGCTTGTAGGTGACGCCGGCCGCCCAGATTTCCTGCTGATCGACGGGCGCCAGAAACGTCACCTCGCTGGTCGGCACGCTGGGGCCGCGGTCGTCGATAAGATTGTGCGCCAACCGGGAGGCGTGCTCGGCATGCAAGATGTCGCTGAGGGTATTACGGCCGACGTCCAGCAGTCGCACCTGATCATCGACGAGTGCACCGACACGAATTTCTGCGTTTTTGAGTTGAACCTTGCAAAGCCGCATGAGTGATTGATCTCGCAGGATGGTTGCCAGTATCACGTCAGGGGAAATTGTGGCATTCGGCCAGGAAATGGCAAGCGCTCGGCGCCGCGAAAGAGCCGCAAGCCACTGGCTGTTGCCGGCGTGATCCATAGATCATCGACCATGACACCGATAGCTTACATGCCTCGTGTGGCGGCCTTGGCCGCGTTGTTGCTCGTGCCGCTCTCAGCAGGCGCCGACGCCGAGCGCCATCCGCGCACGATCTACTTCACAACGGGCGACCACCAAGACTTGCTTGGGCTGCCTCTCGACTCGAAAGCCACCATCGAAGCGACCTTTGAAACCATCCGCCAGCGCTATCACGTGACCAGGGTCTGGTGGCGCGGCGGGCAGGATGAAGTCTGGGGCAAGGAGTTCTTGCTGCGCAAGGAGAACCGCATGTTCGCCCGGATCTGGCAGTGGTGGAAGGACCTTGCCTATGAGAAGGTGGGCACCAACCGCATCGCCGTGCGCGCTGCCCGCGATCGCGGCATGCAGATCTGGATGGCCTACGGGCTTTTCGACAATGGCTCGCAGGCTGATGCTGGCTACGTTGGTTTCCCCTATGCCATCGAGGATCGATTGCGGGTCAAGCATCCGGAATGGGCGCCGTTGAACCGCTTCGGCACCTGGCGGCAGGGCGGGCCCATAGAGTTCGCCTACCCCGGCGCGCGCAAGGGCATGGTCGAGTATCTTACCAGGCACGTCGTCGAAGGCGGCTACGATGGCATCGCCTTTCTCACCTACGCCGAGAATTTCAGCCAGCGTTACGAGGACGAGTTTGGCTTCAACCAGCCGATCGTGGACGAGTTCAAGAAGCGTCACGGCGTGGACATTCGCACTCAGCCTTTCGACAAGCAAGCCTGGTCCAAGCTGCGCGGCGAGTATCTCACGCAGTTCTTGCGCGAATTGCGTGCCGCGCTCTCCAGGCACGGCAAGAAGATTGCCGTCTGCGTGGACGGCAAGAACCCGCACCTGCCGACGAACTGGAACATCGATGGCGGCGTTCGCACCGCCGGGACGATTCACTTCGACCTCGCGACCTGGGCGAAGGAGCATCTGGTCGATGAGGTGAACGTGTACGCTCCGTCGTCGGACGAAGCCGTGGCTGCCTGCCTGAAAGCGACCAAGGGGACCAGGGCACACACGTCGGTGTTCCGGACGCGCGGAAAGTTGCCGGACGGCACTCCCCGAATCATGTTCGTCGGCCAGGAAATCGAATCCGGTTTCGACTGGGAGAACTTCATCGACTGGCCCGACGAGAAGCTCACGCCACAGGCAGCAGAGGCACTCAAGACCGGGGACGCCTACGCCCGGCGGCGCTTGCTTCTGGCAGTCGCGAGGAAAAAGCAGAAGATTCCGCTGGCCGACATCGCGGCGGCAGCCCAGGACAAGGACGTTTTCGTCCGCCGAGCGGCGCTGCGGGCGCTGGCGATTCTGGGCGATGCATCGGCCAAGCCTGCCGTCGAACGCGCCTTGCTGGACTCGGAAAACTCGGTTCGCTGGCAAGCAGCGCTGGTTCTGGGCCAGCTTTCCGGTCCCGCCTCGGTGACCAAGATTCTCGAGGCGGCCGCCCGCCACGACAGCACTTTTCAATTCAACTTCCGTGCCGTTCCCGAAGTACTCAAGAATCTGTCACGCAATGCCGGCAAGGGCAAGACGCTCGGTCCAGCGGAGAAAGCGCTTATCGCCAAACTGATTGCCAGTCCCGATGCCCGGATGCGCGAGATGGCGCTTTACTGCTTTAAGCTCGTTGGTGCTCCAGCCACGCCGGAAATGGAAAAAACACTGCTGCGAGTGATCCGCGACGATCCTAGCCCGTTTGCCAAGGAACTGGCCATGACGAACCTGCGCAGCAGCTTCGGAGCGACGCCGCGCGTGATCGCAGCCATCCTTGCCGCGATGCAGGATGCCGACACTGCCGTGCAGGTTCGCGCCGTGACCACCCTGGCGGAGGCAATGTCGCCCAAGGGACTGCCGAGGGCCGAGCGTGACAAGGCAATCGGGCACATCACGGATTTCTTCCGGCTTTATGGCGACGGCAAGCGCCCGGATGCTGACTGGGGCTGGCGCGAGGTTGGCAACGCGTTGCTGCTGTTTGGCAACGATGGCCGGGCAGTCCTGGAAAATCTGATGGCCGCGGAGCCAAACAGAAGTCCGCGCCTGGCGGACCTGGCCTGGCGAGTCCTTTACCTCCGCCAGGGCGACCGTTTTTACCCAATCACCGAGAAGGAAGATCGACAAGCGCACGCCAAGCGACCATGAGGCCTTTCGCCGCACGACCCGCGGCTGGTACACTGAGGTCGTTGCCCCGGCTGAGGTTCCCTTCATGAGTCGGTTACTGGTCATCGGACTCGTGCTCTGGAGCGTCGCCAGCGCGGACGCCGGCTTGCATTATTCCGGGGAGGCATTCGCGGAACTGCCGGCGCAATGGCGCGGCTTCCTGCTCGATCAGCGCAATCTGCGGCAGATCGCCGTTCCCGCCCGTCCGAAAACGCCAGCGTCGCCGCTGCGCGTGCGCTATCTCGACGAGATTCGCAAGCTCGAAGAGAAGGACGGACTCGATGCCGATCAACTTGCCGACCTGGGGGCGCTGCACCTGCGTCTTGGCGATGTGGCCAGGGCCGTGACAGTGCTCCGCGTGGCACAACGCAAGCACCCGGAGCATTTCCGCATCGCCGCCAACCTGGGCACGGCATGGCAACTTCATGGCGACCTGGTGAAGTCGGCCGAGGCGTTGCAACAAGCCGTCCGCCTGGCCCCGCCGCGATTCCGCCGTGCCGAGGAGTATCACCTCAAGCTCGTGCGCCTGCGGCTCAAGAGTCTCAAGGACAGGCAAGGACTGGATGATCTCTTCGGTGTGCGCTTCATCGGTCGGGAAGGCGAGTATGCTCCGGGCCTGTGGTCCGACATGGAGCGCAAGAAACTGCCGGCGGGCGCGGTAGGCATCGCCCAGCAACTCGCGCTGTGGCTGCCGGAGGACGGTCGGCTGCTGTGGTTGCTTGCCGAGTTGGCCGGCGCCCATGGTGATGTACGCAGCGCGGCGGCCATGATGGACGGTTGCGTGACGCAGTTCGGCCTGGCCGACCCTGAGCTGAAGCGCCATCGGCAACTCACCCGCGCCGCGGCCGACAAGCTGCCGCGCGGCACCCTGGGCTCGCGCGGGCCGCACGAGGAGCACACCGGCAGTCTGGCGACGCGCTCGCGCCGGCCGCTCGTCAGCCGGCTGAATCTCGCAGACTTACCCGCAATCTCCGATACCGGCGTCAACACGATGCCCTGGGAACTGCTGGCGCAGACCGTCGTGGACGCGAAGTTTCGCCCCAGCTTCGCCAGGTATCTGAAGGACCTCGACGGCAAGCTGGTCTCGATCACCGGCTTCATGCAGCCTTTGCGCGAGGACGATGAGCTTCGCGCCTTCCTGTTCATCGAATATCCAGTGGGTTGCTGGTACTGCGAGATGCCGGAGACAGCCGGCATTGCCTATGTCGAGCTGCCGGAAGGGAAGTCAGCACCTTTTCGCCGCGAGCTGGTGCGCATCGTCGGCCGCTTGCAGCTCAACGCGGGCGATCCGGAGGATTTCCTTTACGCTATTCGCGATGCACGCGTTTCGGAAGTGGATTGACATGATCGTAATCAATGAACGCATCGCGCTCGCCGCGGAGGAAATTTCCTGGAAATTCGCGCGCTCGGGCGGGCCGGGGGGGCAGAACGTCAATAAGGTTGCTTCCAAGGCGATGTTGTTCTGGGACCTGGCGAGCAGCCCCGGCGTGCCGGACGATGTGAAGAGCCGGCTGCGCTCGCTATTTCCCAGTCGCGTGACGACGGCAGGCGCGTTCCTCGTCAGCTCGCAGCGATTTCGCGACCAGGAGCGCAATCGCCAGGATTGCCTGGACAAGCTGCGCGAGTTGCTGCTGCAAGCGGCCCACCAGCCGCGCAAGCGCTGTCCGACGCGGCCCTCACGCTCGTCGCGCGAGGCGCGGCTCCAGGACAAGAAACATCGCGCCGCCCGCAAGAGCGCCCGCCGGTCTCGCCCTCCGGATTGAACGGCATTCGAGCTTAGCACCGCGAGGAAAACCACATGACTCCCAGCTATGAGCTCAAGGATCCCACGCAGGTGCTCAGCCCCAGCTTGCTCTTCTACAAGGATCTCATCCAGGCGAACCTGCGGCGGATGATCGATATCGCAGGCAGTGTCGAGCGTCTGCGCCCGCATATCAAGACGCACAAGACGCGTGAAATCGTCGGCCTGGCGATGGACATGGGCATCCGCAAGTTCAAGTGCGCTACCATTGCCGAGGCGGAGTTGCTGGCCGACTGCCACGTGCCGGACGTGCTGCTCGCTTATCCGCTGGTCGGGCCCAATTGCGAACGGATGGCCAGGCTCGCCCAGACTTATCCGGAATGTCGGTTCGCCGTCATCGCCGATCATCCCGCACCGGTGCAAGCGTTATCCGCCGCGATGGCCCGGACCGGCACGCAGGTTTCGGTGATGCTCGACGTCGATGTTGGTCAGCATCGCACCGGCATCGTCGCCGGTCCGCCCGCCATCAAGATCTACGAGCAATTCGCGCGCTCGCCGGGGCTAGCGCCGGGCGGGTTGCACATTTACGATGGTCACAATCATCAGGAGAACGTTGCGGACCGCGAAGCCGCTGTCCGGCAAGGCATCGTCCCGGTGCTGGAGATGCGCGACACGCTCGAGAAGATGGGCGTGCCCGTGCCGCGGCTGGTGCTGGGCGGAACGCCGACCTTCAGCGTCTTTGCCAAGCTGGCGCTGCCGAAGGGGGAATGCTCGCCGGGCACATGCGTGCTGCACGACGACGGCTACGGGCGGCGCTTCGCCGATCTGGCCGGCTTCGTGCCGGCGGCGGTGCTGCTGACACGCGTCATCAGCCGGCCCACGCCGCGCCGCGTTACCTTCGACCTCGGCTACAAGGCCGTCGCCAGCGATCCGCCCGCCGGCAAACGCCTCATCCTCCTGAATGTCCCGGAATACGAGGCGGTGCTGCAAAACGAGGAGCACCTCGTCATCGAAACTCCAGCCGCCGAGCGCTTTCAGCCGGGCGACGTCGCCTACGCGATTCCGACGCACATCTGCCCCACGTCGGCGATGCACCGCCACGCCTATGTCGTCGAAAACGGCACCGTGACAGGCCAGTGGGAAATCGTGGCGCGCGATCGAGTTCTGGGTGTGTGATCCTAACGGTCAAAGAATTCCCGTTGCGGATATTCGTTTGGCGCCACCCAGCGTTCCAGGCGACGTTCGCCGCGTAGCATCACGATCGGCGACGGCACTTGCACTGGCAACTGCGTCAGCAGCTTGTGCAAATCGTCTACGCTGGCGACCGGCTGCTCTCCCAGCGACAGGATGACATCCTCCTCGGTGAGTCCGGCATGATCCGCGGGGCTGTCCGGCTCGACGGAAACGACCTCGACGCCCCCCTCCTGCAACAGTTCGAAGCGTTGGCGCACGTCCGATGCCAGCGGGACATTGCGGGCATGCAGCCCCAGATAGCCGCGGACGACCCGACCATGCTTCATCAGCTGCGGCAGGATGTGCTTGGCCATGTTGATGGGGATGGCGAAGCAGATGCCCTGCGCCGGCTGAATAATGGCAGTATTGATACCGATGACGCGGCCCTTGCTGTCCACGAGCGGGCCGCCGCTGTTGCCGGGATTCAGGGCCGCATCCGTCTGAATGACGTTGTCCACCAGGTGGCCGGTGATGCTGCGCAGCGTGCGGCCCAGGGCGCTTACCACTCCCGCCGTCACGGTCGACTCGAAGCCGAACGGACTGCCAATGGCGACGACCAGCTGCCCGACGCGCAGTCCGGCGGAATCTCCGAGCACGCCGTGCGGCAATGCGCTGCCTTCCGCCTGGACGATGGCGACATCGGTCCACGGATCGCTGCCGATCAGCCGACCTGACATCTCCCGACCATCGTTGAAACGGATGCGCGCTCGATCGTGATTGCCCATGACATGGGCGTTGGTGAGCAAGAATCCATCCGGTGTGAACAGGATGCCGGAACCCGCGCCTTGACGGCCGGCCCGGATATTGACGACCGCCGGCCGCAGGTCTTCCGCAACACGCACCACGACTCGCGAGTAGGCGTCCAGGGCTTCGTCTTCCTTGGGTGACGGTTGTGGCGGTTGAGCGGACTCGGCACCCGGATTGCCCGCAAGGAACTGCTGCCAGTAGCGCGTCATGTTCGTGCTCCGGTTGTTTCTTGGCCTGGGCGTCTCCATTTTACGTGAGCGGGTCAAGGGCGCGACTCTCGTGGTGCGATTCCGCCTCGGCGCCAGTCCGCAAGGCCTCACGACAGATCACTTTGCCTGGCCGGAGACGTCTTCGATCTCTTCCTGGCCGCGCGTGGAGATGGTTCCAATCTTCGAGGCGTCGAATTTCACCGCCATCAGATCGATCATGCGAATACGGCTGTTCTCGTAGGTCCGGAAGTAGTACCGACGATTCTTCAGGTCGCTGACACTGGTCCAGAGTGTGTAATCGGCCACCTGCTTGCCGTTATCGACGCCCCTGGCGGCGCCCTTTGGAATATCGAACTGGTTGAGGATGTGGAACGCTTGCAGCACGCCTGCCCTGGCCGTGTCCACCGGCAGCGCCGACTTCGAGAACGCCACGGCCCGCACGAATCGAGAGGGAGGCGTGAAATCCCCAGGCAAACCGAGCATACCGCTGCCCTGGCCAAACCCTTTCAGCTCCATCTTGCCGATCTTGAGCTTGGGCACATTGCTCACGGTCTGGTTGACGTAATTGCTCAGATTCGTCATGTGCCAGTCGAAGCTTGGCGAATTCGACATGACACCGAGCGGATTCTTGGGAATCTTGAGTTCGCCGGCGATATGTTCGAGCACGACGGAGTTGCCCCCAGCATCGCTCACGATGTAATGCACGGGCGGCACGAACCCCATATCTTTCTGCACGACATTGCCGACGCGTACATCCCTGGCGGCGACGACGGCTTCTGTCACGTCCGCGCAAGTACCGAGCAGCAGCGTGCCAAGTTCCCAGGGCGCCAGCGTCTTGCCGGCGTCGTCCGCCTTGATCGCTTGATACTTCGCAAAGCCGGGAAAGTAGAACAGGCCGATTTGTAGCCCTTTCTCGTTGAGGCCGTCCACCAGCACTGGCAGGTTGAACGCGTTCATGCCGACAACTCCGTACTTCGTGGTCCAGCGGCGTCCTTCCTTGCCGGTCGGAGTTGTGCCGACGTAGTCGATTCGCCTGGGCACGATGATGATGTTGGACTGAAGATCCACGGCAAATTCCAGTGTGCGCCCAAAAACCACCGCACCGTCCTTGGTCTTGATCGTGATTCCGGTGCAGGCCGAGGCGAACCAGTTTCCAGCGGTAGCGTACATGAGGACTGCCAGAAGCACGGCAACTCGCGAGTTGGCTTTCATCTGTATTTCTCCGGGGCAAGTGCGTTCCTGTCGAACAGACGCCGGTCTTGTTGAGAGGCTGATAACCTTTATATGGCTTCGCCGGAACAGCATTGGCGTTGAAGCCTACGTCCGTCCTTGCTAAGTAAAGCTTCAACGCAAGACGCCCGCGTGCCTGGCCCGGGAAACTCGCCAGCACTCTCACGCCTTGATCATCGAGAATCTGTCAAATGCGCAATCTACTCGGCCTGATAGTTGGCGTGCTTCTGGCGGTCAATGGCGCCGCCCAGACTGGAAAGGTTGCATTTCGCGACGATGGCACGATCCTGACCGACGGCAAGCCCTTTTTCCCGATCGGCCTCTATTACTGCTCCGAGGAGATTGAAGACGCCAGCGGCAAGTTGCTCAGTCGGCTCAAGGACATTGGATTCAACACCCTTGGCTACTATCGCTGGGGCCAGCCAGCCTGGCAGAAGGAGCTGGATCGGATTCACCAGGCCGGTATGAAGGTGTGGATTCGGGGCGAAAATGGCTTTGCCATCGATACGCCACAAATCGAGAAGGCGGCGTTGAAGCAGGTCCGGGAAATCCGCAATCACCCGGCACTGCTGTTCTGGGAATTCCAGGACGAACCCATCCTCAACACGGTTTCTATCGAGGGGTCTCGCAAGGGCTATCAGCTGGTCAAGCGTGAAGATCCCCATCATCCGCTGCTCGTGGTCGAATGGCCGGGTGCGGTGAGCCGGTTTCATCTCTGGAAGGGCATCGGCGATCTATTCGCCACCGATCTGTATCCGATCCCTCGCTCACGCGGATATGGCCGGCTGCCGAACCATGATATCACTCAGATGCGTGATTACCTCGAGGCCTTGAAGAAAGCTCATGGCGACCGTCCGCGGATGCTGGTCTTGCAGGCATGGAACTGGGAACCACTGAAGTACGGAACCAGCGGCTATCCGACGCTCGTTGAAAGCCGGTTCATGGCCTATCAAGCCGTGATCCACGGAGCCAAGGGACTCCATTACTATGGTCAGGTCCATTGCACGCGCCCGAATTCAGCGTCCGGCCTGTGGTCGGAGGCCAAGGATCCAAAGGTGAACCGGCAGGAGTTCGAGAAATGCCTCCAGCTGAACCGGCGTTTCTGGGATGAACACAAGCCGTTCTTCCAGGAACTGGCCAGGGCCAGCACGATCTTCCTTCTCCGTGAAGCCGAGCCGAAATTGCGGATCGTCGAGGTGAAGCGTGGGAAGCAGGCATCGGCAACCGCGTCCGGCATCGAATTCCTCACCAAGCAGGACGGCAAATCCATCTACCTGTTGTCGGTCAACGCCAACGCAAAGCCGCGGACAGCTACCTTCCAGTTGCCGACGTCGGCGCAGCAGGTTGCCGAGGTTCACGTCTTGTTCGAGAACCGGACGATTCCGGTCAAGAACGGCCGCTTCAGCGACGACTTCCAGGCGTACGCCACGCATGTTTATGCCACGACTTCCGCGCTGCCGCGACCATGACGGACGGCCTCAGGTCGTTCTCGCAGAATCGCCAAGTCAAGGCATGATGCACTGATGTCCGCCCGGGCGCACCGTCAACACGGGACATGGGGCGGTGCGGACCACGCTCTCGGCAACACTGCCGATGATCATGTGGGCCAGGCCAGATCGACCATGCGTGGCCAGTATGATCAAGTCGATCTCATGCGTGCGGGCGTAGCGGACGATTGCCGCTTTCGGCGATCCGTCAACGACAGCCTGAACAACCTTTCGGCCTGCCGACCATTGGTGATCAAGGACGCTGCGCAGGGAGTTCTCCGCCGCCGTCCTTGATTCCTGGACGTAGCTTGGCAGGTCCAGGCCCATACCGAAGGCGGGCGTGGAGGATAGATGCACCTCGAGCGTGTGAAGCAGATGCAATTCCGCATCAAACTTGGTGACCAGTTCGCAGGCATACTTGGTGGCCGTGGCCGAATAGTCGCTGAAATCAGTCGGCAGCAGGATTCGCTGGATTCGGATTGCCATGTCGTTTCTCCGGTGGCAGGGCGCAAGGTCGAGGAACCGACGTCATTCTTCCTTCTTCCGTGGCGGAGTCAACAGGGCGGTGATTCCTTCCCAGATGCCGGCGAAACGACTCTCCACCGTTCCGGTTGGATTCTTGGGGTCCAGCTGTGGCGGCATCTGTCCGATCAGGCTGGCCTTCTTGCCGGCGAACTCAAAGTCGATGGTGTGCGGATTGGCGCCGGGTTCCTTGCCCGATTTTGCCGGCAACTTTGCAAGCGCGAACTTTTCCAGAAGCGCTCCCAGTTTCATCAATTCCTTCTGGGTCAATTTGCCCTTCATCTTGGGCGTTTTCTTGTCATTGAACACGGTCTCCAAGGCCCAGGAACCATCGCGAGCGATGGTGTACTGCACTCCCGTGAAACCTGCGCAGCCACCCTGCAGTTGCAGGACCTTCAGCTGCTTGGTCAGCTTGCCGTCCTTGGTGAGGTAACCACCTCTAGGCAGACCGGCGCCGGCAAGAGCAGGAAGGCCGACGGATGACATGAGGCCGACGAATGACAGGATCATGGTTGCCAGACGCATGACGATTCCTCCTTACACTTGCCGGTCCCTGCAACGTCGCAGGGACGTAACCGGTTGGTCCCGCAATAGCACCTTCGAAGTCACTCCTGACGTCCGATATATCGAAACCGAGGCACGTCCTGCCCATCCACTTTCACTGGCTCCAGAAACATCTGCCTTGGTCGCACCCACAGGCCCCGGTCAGCATACTCCTGCCGGTAAACGACGAGTTCTTCCTGTGTTTCGCTGTGCCGGGCCACGCCGATTACAGTGTATTCATTGCCCTTGTAGTGGCGGTAGCGTCCAGGCAGGATCGAGTCTGTATCATTCATGAACGATCCTCGTCGCAATAAACTCGGCCAGATTCCTGGCATCATCGGTGCCGATCCTCAGCACGCCGCCGTTCGTGAAGCGCACGACCACGCAATCTCGGCCCCACAGGTTCCAGACCCAGCCGCCCCGGATGCTCAGGTGGATGCCCCAGCCGTCGAGAATCAATGTGCGCCCAACTGCGACCGTCTGGATGTCGGCGTAGCGGACCGTCCTGCGGAACAGAGGTATCGGCCCGAAGCGAATCGCCAGCACGTCGCCCCGGTCCGCGACAGTGAGGTGGTGAAACGCCGGGCCGATCAGGGCGATGAGCAAGCCCACACCGCCCGTGACGAAGCTGTCCGGAGTGCGCCCCACCAGCCAGGCAAGGGCGAGGCAGAGCAGCGCCGACCCGTAACGGATCAGGCACAACGGGGCCTTTTGTGTATGTTCGTAGGCCGTCGCCTGGCTGTCTACCTGCTGGTCGATCATCACATCGATCCTTGTAACAAACCTGGTCGAATCGGCGTCACCAGCCGACGTCTGGAACGATGTACTGGTCCGTCTTTGGCGGGCGGACATAGCTCCTGTCCGGGCGTCTGCGCGGCGGCAACTTCAGTGGTGGCGGCGTAGCGTCCTCGTAAGGGACCATGCGCAGCAGGTGAGCAATGCAGTTCAGCCGGGCACGACGCTTGTCGTCCGCCTCGACGGTGTACCACGGAGCTTGCTTGATGTCGGTATGGTTGAGTAGTTGCCCATTCTGCGACAGCGAGCGTCTGCAGAGACTTCGAAACTGGCGCAGCTGCGCGGTGATCGGTTTGATAGTCTGGCAGCATGGAGGACATCGAGCGACTCAAGGAGGACGCGCGGGC
>Ga0194131_10002395_pt1 | contig 30772 bp, 30 predicted proteins | sample TA2KigO120mmetaG_FD_148631 | JGI IMG/M metagenome (GOLD analysis project Ga0194131, IMG submission 148631) | Freshwater microbial communities from Lake Tanganyika, Tanzania - TA2015053 Kigoma Offshore 120m | ecosystem: Environmental > Aquatic > Freshwater > Lake | place: Tanzania: Lake...
TGATCGAGTCGGTCGTGCGCCGCGCGAAGAAGATCGCGCTCAAGCGCTACATCGGCGGCGGCGCCAAGGGCATCACCGAGGACGACCTCCTCAACGCCGTGCGCGAGGAGTTCAAGGAGAACGAGGACCTGCCGAACACGACCAATCCCGACGACTGGGCCAAGATCGCCGGCAAGAAGGGTGAGCGGATCGTCTACGTGAAGCCGCTGATCAGCGAGCCGAAGGACAAGGCCCGCCAGGTCGACAAGATCGTCAACACCGGCCAGTACCTGTAACGGACACGCGGGGAGCCCCGCGCTCCCCGCCACCCCCCCCGGCCGCACTCGCGGTCGGGGGGTTCGTTTCTTCGGACAACGTGAGGGGCTGATGGCCATCCCGAAAGTCATGGGAATCGAAACCGAGTACGGGATCCAGGTCCGCAACCAGCCGGACTTCAACCCGATCCTGTCCTCGCTGCTCCTCATCAACTCGTACGAGACCTATCGGTCCTCGCGCGTGCGGTGGGACTACGAGGCGGAGAGCCCGCTCCGGGACGCGCGGGGCTTCGAGTACATGGAGGAGAAGGAGGTCGCCTCGAAGGAAGAGTCGCGCCTCATCAACCTCATCCTCTCGAACGGCGCCCGCTTCTACGTCGACCACGCCCATCCGGAGTACTCGAGCCCGGAGACGACGAACCCGCGGGACTGCGTGATCTGGGACCGCGCCGGCGAGCGCGTGCTGAACCTGGCGCGCCAGCGCGCCGAGGCGGTGTCGCCGCCCGAGCAGCGCATCATCATCCTGAAGAACAACACGGACAACAAGGGCAACTCGTACGGCACTCACGAGAACTACCTCATGGACCGCAAGGTGCCGTTCGCGCGCATCGTGCAGTCCATGACGCCGTTCTTCGTCACGCGCCAGGTGTTCACGGGCGCGGGCAAGGTCGGCGCCGAGAACAACGCGGAGGCGTGCGACTACCAGATCTCGCAGCGCGCGGACTTCCTCGAGACCGAGGTCGGGCTCGAGACGATGCACTCGCGGCCGATCATCAACACGCGCGACGAGCCGCACGCGGACCCGGAGAAGTACCGGCGCCTGCACGTCATCCCCGGCGACGCGAACATGGCCGAGATCTCGACGTATCTGAAGATGGGCACGACCGCGATCGTGCTCAGCATGGTCGAGGACGACTTCATCGACCGCGATCTCTCCGTCGATCAGCCGGTGCAGGTCTTCCGCAAGGTCTCGCGCGACCTCGCCTGCCGCGACACCATCCGCATGAAGGACGGGCGCACGATCACCGCCATCGACCTGCAGCGCGAGTTCCTCCAGTACGCGCAGAAGTACTACAAGGACCGCGAGCACGAGCCGTGGGTGCGCGAGGTCATGGCGCGCTGGGAGCGCACCCTCGACCAGCTCGCCGAGGACCCGATGCAGCTCGGGCGCGAGCTCGACTGGGTCATCAAGCATCAGCTCATCGAGAACTACATGGGCAAGCACGACCTCGAGTGGAACGACTCGCGCGTGCAGATGATCGACCTCCAGTACCACGACATCCGCCCCGGCCGCGGGCTCTACGGCAAGCTGGAGGAGTCGGAGGCCGTCGAGCGGCTCAGCACCGACGACGAGATCTCGAAAGCGATCTACGACCCGCCCAAGGACACGCGCGCGTACTTCCGGGGCATGTGCCTGCAGCGCTACGCGGACGAGATCGTGTCCGCGAGCTGGGACTCGGTGATCTTCGACCTCAAGGAAGGGCCGCTCAAGAAAATCTTCATGCTGGAGCCGCTCAGGGGCACGGAAGCGCACGTCCGCCAGCTGCTGACGGAGTCTCCGACGGCGGCGGATCTCCTTCGCAACATTTCACGCCCCTCCTTCGGCGTCTAGGAGCGCGATGAACGAACAGCCGCGGTGGTTGAACGTGTTCAACGATCTGAGCACTTCGAGCTTCGTCGACGTCTTGCGCCGCGACCACCCGCACCTCCTCCCCGAGGTCCGGCTCCGCCCTGAGGACGCCGCGGCCGTGCCGCACGGCACGACGGTCCTCGCCGTGAGCTACCGCGACGGCGTGATCATGGCCGGCGACCGGCAGGCGACCGCGGGCTACCAGGTGGCGAGCCGCCGCATCGAGAAGATCTTCAAGGCCGATGACTTCTCCGGCGTCGGCATCGCGGGCGCCGCGGGCCCCGCCGTCGAGATGGCGAAGCTCTTCCAGACGGAGGTCGAGCACTACGAGAAGGTCGAGGGCGACAACCTCTCGCTCGAGGGCAAGGCGAACAAGCTCGGCCAGATGATCCGCATGAACCTGCCGATGGCGATGCAGGGCCTCGCCGTCGTGCCGATCTTCGCCGGGTTCGACGCGAAGAGCGCCGTCGGGCGGCTCTTCAAGTACGACGTCACCGGCGGCAAGTACGAGGAGACGAACTTCGAGGCGCAGGGCTCGGGCAGCAAGGACGCCCGCGACTCGCTGAAGAAGCTGTGGAAGAAGGACATGACCCGCGACGAGGCGCTCCGCGTCGCGATCGAGGCGCTCATCGACGCCGCCGACGAAGACGTCGGCACCGGCGGCCCCGACTTCATCCGCGGCATCTTCCCGACGGTGAGGACGATCGACAAGAACGGCTTCGGCGACGTGCCGGAGGCCGAGGTGCGCAAGCTGTGCGAGGAGATCGTCACCGTGCGCACCAACAGCGGGAACGGAGCGTAGGCGATGCCGCTGCCCTACTACGTCAGCCCCGAGCAGATGATGAAGGACAAGGCCGAGTATGCCCGCAAGGGCATCGCGCGCGGCCGGTCCATCGTCACCATCGAGTACGGCGAGGGGATCCTGCTCCTCGCCGAGAACCCGTCGTCGCTGCTCCACAAGATCTCCGAGGTCTACGACCGCATCGCGTTCGCCGGCGTGGGCAAGTACAACGAGTTCGAGAACCTCAGGATCGCCGGCATCCGCCACGCCGACGTGAAGGGCTACTCCTACAGCCGCGGGGACGTCACGGCGCGCGCGCTCGCCAACGCCTACTCGCAGGCGCTCGGCAACATCTTCACGCAGGACATCAAGCCGTTCGAGGTCGAGGTGCTGGTGGCCGAGGTGGCCGACGGCAACCACGGCAGCAAGAACGAGATCTACCACATCCTCTACGACGGCACGATCGAGGACGAGCACAACTACGCGGCGATGGGTGGCCAGGCCGACGAGATCCGCCGCTTCCTGAAGGAGCACTATCGCGAGGGTCTGTCGCTCGCCGAGGCCGTCCAGCTGGGTGTGCGCTCGCTCAACGTCACGCAGAACAAGACCCTCACCGCGAAAGACCTCGAGGTCGGCGTGCTCGATCGGACGAAGACGCGGCGGAAGTTCCGCCGCGTCGGCGGCGAGTCGCTCGCTCAACTCCTGGGCACGACGTCCTAGAGCCCGTGCTACTCTGACTCTGAGATGAAGCGCCGTATCTTCGGCCTCGAGAACGAGTACGGCCTCACCTGCACGCTCAACGGCCAGCGCCGCCTCTCCCCGGACAACGTCGCGCGGTACCTGTTCGAGAAGGTGATCCCCGGCGCGCGCAACGCCAACGTGTTCCTCGAGAACGGGGCGCGCCTCTACCTCGACACCGGGTTCCATCCGGAGTACGCGACGCCGGAGTGCGACGACGTGGCCGAGCTCGTCATCCACGACAAGGCGGGGGAGCGGATCGTCGAGGACCTTCTGCACCAGGCGGAGAAGCGGCTGCGCGAGGACGGCATCTCGGGCTCGATCCTGCTCTTCAAGAACAACACGGACTCGGCGGGCAACTCGTACGGCTGCCACGAGAACTATCTCGTCAGCCGCGACGTGAGCTTCCAGCGCCTGGCCGAGGCGCTCATCCCGTTCTTCGTCACGCGCCAGATCTTCGCCGGCGCGGGCAAGGTGCTGCAAACGCCGCGCGGCTTCAACTACTGCCTGAGCCAGCGCGCCCAGCACATCTGCCAGGAGATCTCGGGTGCCACGACGTCGTCGCGGTCGATCATCAACACGCGCGACGAGCCGCACGCCGACGCCGAGCGCTATCGCCGCCTGCACGTCATCGTGGGCGACTCGAACATGTCCGAGTACGCGACCTATCTCAAGATCGGCACCACGGCGCTCGTGCTCGATATGATCGAGGACGGCTTCTTCGATCGCGACTACTCGCTGCAGTCGCCCGTCCAGGCGATCCGCGACATCAGCCACGACCCGACGCTGCGCGAGACCATCAAGCTGAAGGACGGCCGGAGCATTTCCGCGCTCGACCTGCAGCTCGAGTACCTCGAGTACGCCACGCGCTACGTCGACTCGATCCAGTCCGATCCGGTCACGCGGGACGTCCTCCAGAAGTGGACGTACATCTTGGAGTCCCTCCAGACCGACCCGATGCAGCTCAACCGCGAGCTCGACTGGGTCATCAAGCGCGAGTGGATCCAGAGCTACATGGATCGCAACCGCCTGTCGTGGCGCGATCCGAAGATCTCGCTGATGGACCTGCAGTACCACGACATCCGCCCGGATCGCGGCATCTACTACCGTCTCGCCGCGCGCGACATGGTCGACCGCGTGACGGACGACGAGACGATCGAGGCCGCGAAGCACAAGCCCCCGCAGACGACGCGCGCGCGCCTGCGCGGCGAGTTCATCCGCCAGGCGAACCTCAAGGGCAAGGACTACCGCGTGGACTGGGTCTACCTGAAGCTCAACGACCCGGAGCGCGAGACGATCCTCTGCAAGGACCCGTTCCAGTCCCACGACGAGCGGGTCGAGCGCCTGATCCGCTCCTTCTAGACTCGGAGGGGCGCTTCGCCCCTTCCGACGCTCTTCTCCGGGTGTCGAGACAACCGACGTGCGTCACCGATCATGCGCCGTATCGACTCGTGCACGCTGAGCGGTGCCGCAGATTGACGTTGCCCAGTCGCGTGCGGACGGCTATCGTTTCGGCGACACGCTATGGGTGTCGCGCATCCGGCGCCCGCTCTGCGGTACGAAGCGGCGACTGATCAGCCTCGCTTGTCGTTCGCGAAACCACCCCGCCCGGCGCGCCGAAGCCGAAGCTGCTCGACCAAGTCCGCCAGCGGATTCGCGCGCGTCACTACAGCCGCCGCACCGAGAAGGCTTACGTCCACTGGATCAGGCGCTCCATCTTCTTTCACCACAAGCGACGCCCAGCCGAGATGGGAGCCGCTGAGGTCACCGCGTTCCTCACAGCCCTCGCGGTCCGCGATCGGGTCGCCGCGTCGACACAGAACCAGGCGCTGAACGCGCTGCTGTTTCTCTATCGTGAGATCCTCGAGATCGAGCTCCCCTGGCTCGACGGACTGGTTCGCGCAAAGCGTCCCGCGCATCTCCCCGTCGCCCTGACACGCGAGGAGACGCAGGCGCTGGTCGATGCCCTGAATGGTACGCCACGCCTGCTTGCGCTCCTCATGTACGGCGCCGGCCTCCGGCTGCTGGAATGCTGCCGCCTCCGCGTCCAGGACGTCGACTTCGGAACGAATCAGATCACGATCCGCGATGGAAAAGGCGCCAAGGATCGTGCGACGATGCTGCCGACGGCGGTCAAGTCCGACCTCGCTCGCCACGTCGACCGTGTTCGCAAGCAACACGCGAGGGACGTGGCGCACGACGCGGGCTGGGTCGAACTTCCGTGGGCCCTCGGACGCAAGTATCCGAATGCAGGCCGCGAGTGGGGCTGGCAGTGGGTCTTCCCGGCAACACGGTTCTACGTTGACCGGGCCAGCGGTCAGCGCCGCCGCCATCATCTCCATGAATCGGTTGCACAGCGCGCAGTGCGGGAGGCCGCGCTGAAGGCCGGAATCGTGAAGCGCGCGAGCTGCCACACGCTTCGGCATTCGTTCGCAACTCATCTCCTCGAAGACGGCTATGACATCCGAACCGTACAGGAGCTTCTTGGCCACCGCGACGTCAGCACGACGATGATCTACACGCACGTCCTGAACCGCGGACCAGCCGCGGTGCGAAGTCCGGCGGACCGGATGTTCCGGACGTGAGCCGAGCATGGAAGATCTCGGCGCTACACGGCGCCAGCCCGCAGGATATTGGGGAAGCGCATGACGCTCTCCTGCCGTGTAGCTTCGCGTCGCCACAGGCGTTCTGCCGGGTCGAAGCCGTGGAGCGCGTCCGGGCTACACTGCGCCGGGCGCAGCGTTCACCGTGTTACGTAGTTCAGGAGAGATTGAGTTATCCGTACAAGGTGGGCGGAGGCATAAGGTAGGCTCGGCAAGGGCTTTAGCGCTTGCACATCCCCGAACGCGGACCGCGCGGTCATCGAATCGGCGAAGCTCGCGCGTACCTGCTCTCACACTGGACCGCGCGGCCAGCCCGAGCTTTCGAACGCGCGGATGGACCGCTGGGCTGCGTATCTCCGTGGACAAGCCGACGCCTTGGAGTTGCCGGTCATCGATACGACGAACCTGGGACTCGAGGCTGCGGTCGATGCGCTGATCGTCCATGTCGAGCGGCTCAGAACGGAGCGGGCCGCCGCCGAACAACAGGCTCGAGCGGCCCGGACCGACGCCGGCCGCTCAGCCTGCGCGTTCGCCAGCGCCAACACGCGTTCTGACCGCGTAGGATAGACGCCCATGGGACAGAGAATGCGAAACGAATTCACCGCTGTGGTCGAGCGCGCGGGCCGTTGGCACATCGCGTACTGCCCTGAGATTCCGGGTGCGAACGGCCAAGGCCGCACGAAGGCGGCTGCGCTCAAGAGCTTGACGAGCGCGATCGCCCTCATTCTTAAGGACCGGCGCAAGGACGGGCTTCGGGGGGTACCTGCGTCGGCGAGGCGAGAAAGGGTCACCGTCGGGTGAAGCGGGGCGACCTGCTTCGCCATCTGCGCCAACACGGGTGCCATCTGAAGCGGGAAGGACGCTCGCACTCGCTCTGGACAAACCCGGTCACCGGCGCGGTTGAAGCGGTGCCGAGGCACACCGAGATCTCGGACGTGCTTGGTCGAAAAATCTGCCGCGGATTGTCAGTCCCTGAAATCGGCCGATGAGCCTGTCGAACTACACAGTGGAACCGACCGCGGCTCGCTTCGCTCGCTGCGGCGGCTCACCGTTGCGTTCGCCGCAAGCCTGGCGGACGGCCTCGGCGTAGAATCGGCGCTGCTGGAGGAACCTGATGGCACGTGAGTTCAGCGTCATCATCGAGCGGGACGCCGACGGCTACTACGTGGCTTCCGTTCCCGCCCTGCGCGGTTGCCACACGCAGGCAACGTCGCTCGACGATCTGATGGTTCGAGTCCGTGAGGCCGTCGAGCTCTGCCCTGAGGTCGAGGGCGAGAACGTCGAGCCCCTCGACTTCATCGGTGTCCAGAAGATCACCGTCGCGTGACTCGCCTTCCGCGGGTCACCGCATCAAGCGCGCGAGCGTCGCCGCATCCCGCCGGTCTGTCTTCACGCGATCACCGGCTTTCCGCGGAACCAGCGCCGGCGCCATCACGTGGCAGGTCAGCCCTTTCCGGGTCAGGTACCGGTACAGCCAATAGCCGCACGGCCGCCCCATAGACGACAACCAGCCGGCCGCCCTTCGCCTGGAGCCGCCGGATCAACTTGTCGATGTCGCATGGCCGCGTGCCGATCGTGCCCCACGCGACGACGTCCGCGCCGCGATCGTCGGGCGCGTACGCCACGGCGATCGTGTCCTTGTGAACGTCGAGACCGACGAACAGCGTCTTGCTAGACTCGTCCGTGGCTGACCTCCACGCTCGTGTGTGCCTGAGAGCACGTGCGGCTCTGGCCTCGATGAGGCTAATCCGCGTTGAGCGCCGGAGGTCAGCCTCATTTCGTGGAAGTCATTCTGTCTAGCCAGCAGAGCACAGCGGCGCTTACGAACCATGACGAGGCGATGCTAGACTTGTTCTCACGGTCCGTGGTTGTGGGCAAAGTCGAGAGAATCGAGCAAGAGATCCAGGCACTGTCTCCGGACGAGCTCGCGGAGCTCCGCGCCTGGTTTCTAGAATTCGATTGGGCGGCCTGGGACCGCCAGCTCGAGCGTGACGTTCAGGCCGGCCGGCTTGACGATCTTGCCGATAGAGCCCTCCGTGACCACGCAGCCGGCAAGACGACGCCTCTCTGAATCACCACGCGTCGCCCGCTTTCTGGACTGAGTGCCGGACGTGGGCGGCGAAGCGCGTCGAGGCGATCAACGACGCGCTCCGGGGCATTCCGCGCGAGAGGGTGCGCTTCCACACCTGCTACAGCATCGACGTCGGTCCCCGCGTGCACGACATGGAGCTGAAGGACATCGTCGACGTCCTCTTCGGGATCAACGCCGGCGCATTCTCCTTCGAGGCGGCGAACCCGCGCCACGAGCACGAGTACCACGTGTTCGAGCGCGTGCGCCCGCCGGACGGCATGGTCCTCATTCCGGGCGTCATCAGCCACACCACCAACCTCGTCGAGCACCCGGAGCTCATCGCCGAGCGGATCGTCCGGTTCGCGAGGATCGTCGGGCGCGAGAACGTCATCGCCGGCGCCGACTGCGGGTTCGCCGCGTCCGGCATCCGGTTCAACGACGTCCACCCGAGCGTCGTGTGGCTGAAGTTCGCGGCGCTCGCGGAGGGGGCCCGGCGCGCGACCCGGCAGCTCTGGGGCGCGTGACCATCGTCGATCGCATCTCGCGCAGCATCGACGCCGTCAGCACCGCGGCCGGCTGGATCGCGGGCTGGATGATCGTGCCGATCACGCTCGCGGTCAGCTACGAGGTCGTCGCGCGCTACGCCTTCCACGCGCCCACCACGTGGAGCTACGAAGTCGGCTGGATGCTCTACGGCGCACAGTTCATGCTCGCCGGGGCCTACACGCTCCTGAAGGGCGGCCACATCCGGACCGACGTCCTCTACGAGCGCTGGTCGCCGAAGACGCGCGCCGCGATCGACGCCGTCTGCTACGTGCTGTTCTTCTTCCCCGGCCTGCTGTGCATCCTCTACGCGGGCGCCGTCGAGGCGGGACACGCGTGGGAGATCGGCGAGCGCACCGGGCTCCGGATCTTCATCGTGCCGGTCCCGATGTTCGTGCTGAAGGGGGTGATTCCGCTGACCGCGGCCCTCCTCCTGCTCCAGGGCGTGTCGGAGCTCATCCGCTGCGCGCGCACGCTCCGCGCTGGATGAGCCCCGAGCTCCTCGGTTTCGTACTCCTCGGCACGTTCTTCGTCGCGATCTTCGCCGGATTCCCCATCGCGTTCACGCTGTTATTCCTCTCGCTCGGCGCCGGCTACCTCGCGTTCGGCGACGTCGTCTTCTACCTGAGCGTGCTCCACACGAGCGGGCTCATGAAGGAGCAGGTGCTCGTCGCGGTTCCGCTGTTCATCTTCATGGGCTACCTGCTGGAAGAGGGCGGGCTCATGGAGCGGCTCTTTCACGCGCTCCGGCTGCTGTTCGGGCCGGTGCCCGGCTCGCTCTACGTGGCGGTGCTGCTCACCGCGACGATCTTCGGCATCGCCGCCGGCACCGTCGGCGCGACCGTGGCGGTCGTCGGAATCATGGCAGCCCCGACGATGACGCGCGCGGGCTACGACGCGCGTCTGTCGGCCGGCGCGATCACCGCCGGCGGCAGCCTCGGCATCCTCATCCCACCGAGCGTGATGCTCATCGTGATGGGCCCGATGATGGGCGTGCCGGTCGTCGAGCTCTACGCGGGGGCGTTCGGTCCCGGCTTCCTGCTCGCGGCGATCTTCATCGTCTGGACGGTCGTTCGCTGCGCGATCAACCCCCGCCTCGGCCCGCCGCTCTCGCGCGAGGCGCGTGCGCTGCCCACGCGCACGCTGCTCTCCGAGCTGACCTTCGGCATGTTCCCGCACCTCGTGCTCACGGTGGTCACGCTGGGGCCGATCCTCGCCGGCATGGCGACACCGACGGAAGCGGCCGGCGTCGGCGTCGTCGGCACCGTGCTCATGGCGCTCGCCTACCGCACGCTCACATGGGAACGGCTCAAGCGCGCGGTGATCTCGACGGCCGAGCAGTCGAGCATGATGTTCTTTCTCGCCGTCGCCTCGAACATCTTCGGGGCGGTGTTCACGCGCCTCGGCTCCGCCACGCTGCTGACCGAGACGCTCGTCAACCTGCCGCTGCCACCGATGGGGACGCTCCTCGTCGTGATGCTGCTGATCTTCCTGCTCGGCTGGCCCTTCGAGTGGCCGACGATCGTGTTCGTCTTCGTGCCGCTGCTCCAGCCCGCGATCATGGCGCTCCATTTCGATCCGCTCTGGTTCGCGGTGCTCGTCGCGGTGAACTTTCAGACCACGTTCCTGTCACCGCCGCTAGCGACCGCGGCCTACTACCTGAAGGCGGTCGCGCCGGGCTGGACGCTGACCGACATCCACCGGGGCATGGCGGAGTTCATGGTGCTGCAGATGGTCGGGCTCCTCCTGGTGATGGCGTTTCCCGCGATCGGGCTGTGGTTCCCGCACTGGCTGTATGGGAAGTGATGCAGGATCAGGCCTGCGATACACCGCGTCATGACCCCGTTGACACCCGTCCCTCGACCGCGCTGTAATCGAGCCCCTTTTCCGAGTCGCAGTCCGCGATGCTCGTTCGCGGCGGAACGCTCGAAGAGCAGTGGTAGTCAACCGTAAAGGAGACGCAGTGTGCTCGGACGCAAAGCCCCGCAGGCGAACGGCCAGGTCCAGGAGACCGCCGGCAACGGGAACGGCCACTCCATCACGCTGCTCACGATCGTCGGGGAGCACGCGAAGATGGACGGGAAGTTCGACATCGCCGACTCGATCCAGATCGAGTGCGAGGTCAGCGGCGAGCTCAACGTCGGCGGCAAGGGCGACATGGTCGCGACGGGGAACGTGGAGATCGCCTCCACGGGCCGCGTGAGCGGCAGCATCCGCACCGACTCCCTCGTCATCTCCAAGGGCGGCTTCTTCAACGGCAACGTCGTCAAGATCAAGGACGAGGCTTCGAGCAAGCAGGTCTACCTCATCGACGAGAAGGCCGCGCACGCCGCGGCGCGCCCGCGCGGTGACGGCCGCGGCATCGACGGACGTGGCGGACGCCTGCCGTATGCTGTGGAAGAAGACCGGTAAGCGCGCCGTCAAGACCAGCGACCTCACGGCGTTCATCGACGAGGGGTCGGAGATCGAGGGGAAATACACGTTCAGCGGCACGGTCATGCTGAACGGTAAGTTCCGTGGCGAGATCGCGTCCACGGACACGCTCATCATCGGCGAGAAGGGCATCGTCCACGCCGCGATCCAGGCCGGCGTCGTGCTCATCTCCGGCCAGCTCGTCGGCAACCTCGTCGCGACCGAGCGCGTGGAGCTGCGCGGCTCCGCGCGCGTGTTCGGCGACGTCGAGGCGCCGGTGGTCGTCGTGGAGGAAGGTGTCCTCTTCGAGGGCCACTGCCGCATGACGCAGGCGCATCGGGTCGCCGAGAGCGCGGCGCCGTCCGGCGCCTTTCCCACGCCGCCGCGCGATCTCTCCGTCGTCACGCTGAAGCGCTAGCTCGCTCTCTCCGCTCCTGACTAGCGGATCGAGTCGAGACGGCGCAGGATCTCCGCGTTCGAAGGCAGGTCCGCGTTCGGGCCCGCCTCCACCACGTGGCGCACGATGCCCTCGCGATCCAGGAAGAGGACGGCCTGCGGCGAATCCTTGAAGCCGTAGCGGAGGGCGAACGGCGCCGGCGATGCCGTGCGCTCCCGCGTGCGCACGAGATCGGTCACCGCCGTCGTGAGCGACTGCACGACGTTGCCGATGGCCGCGGGCTCCAGCATGATCCCGTAGCGCTCGTGCACGGCGCGGTCCGGATCGCACAGGTAGGGAAACGCGATCGGGAAGTGCTTCCGGTAGCGCTGCGCCTCCGTCACGGTGTTGTGCGTGATCTGGAGGACGTCGGCGCCGCCGCGCTGGATCTCCGGATAGCCTCGGCGCAACTGCGCCATGTGCCGGCGGCAGAACGGTCAGAAGAGACCCTTGGAGAACCACAGCACGACGCTCCGGCCGCGGTAGTCCTCCAGGGCCACGTCCGCGCCTTGCGCCGAGGGCAGCCGGAACGACGGTGCCGGCGTCCCGATCGCGGGCAGTCTCATCGCGCGGCGCTCCACGCGACGCGCCCATTCGCGACGACCGCGTCGACGAGGTTCGTGCCGAACCGATTGATCACCATCCCGTGCTCGGGCACCGACCACACCACGACGTCCGCGCGCTTGCCGGTCTCCAGACTCCCCCGATCCGCACCGCGGTCGAGCGCGTGCGCGGCGTTGATCGTAGCCATGTGCCAGATCTCCGCATAGCCGAGTCGGTAGAGTCGCGCGGCGAGCTGCATCACGGACTGCATCGAGAGCGTCGGCGACGTCCCGGGATTGTAGTCCGCCGACAGCGCGAGGCGCATCCCGCGGTCGATCATCCGCCGCACGAGCGCCGGCCAGAACGGCTTCGCCGCCGGCACGAGCGCGGCGCCGTCGAGCTTCGGGATCATCTCCATCATGTGATACGTCACGCTCGGGAGCAGCACGCCGACGACGCCGCTGCGCGCGAGCGCGGCGCCGCCCGCGTCGCCCACCTGGTCGGCGTGCAGGCGCAACCGGTAGCCCAGCGCCAGCGCGGCGCGCGCGATGCGCTCGGTCTCCGCGGCCGTGAACGCGATCGTGTCGCACCAGACGTCGCAGTACTCGGCCCAGCGCCGCGCCGCGGGCAGCGTGTCGATGACGAGCCGCACGTACGCCTCGCGCCGATCGGCGTACTCCGCCGGCAGAACGTGGGCACCGAGATAGGTCGGCACGATGTCGACGGCGTGACCGCGAAGCCCGTGGATCACGCGCAGCATCCGTAGCTCGGTGTCGCGATCGAGGCCGTAGCCGGTCTTCACCTCGATCGTCGTCGTGCCGTGCGCGAGCATCCGGTCGAGATCCCGGCGCGCCTGCGCCCCGAGCGCCGCGGCGGACGCCGCGCGCGTCCGCGCCACCGTGTAGCGGATGCCGCCTTCGAGCCGCTTGCCGGGCATCGCCTCGCCGGTGACGAGCTGCTCGTACTCCACGTGGCGCGACCCCGCGAAGACCAGGTGCGAGTGACAGTCGACGAGCCCGGGCGTGACGAGCCTGCCGCGCGCGTCGAGCGTTCGCCGCGCGCGATGCCGGCGTCGCAGCGTCCGGGTGGGGCCGACGTCGACGATGCGCCCCTTGTCGATCGCGACCGCGCCGTTCGCGATGACGTCGAGCGTTCGCAGCGCCGCGCCGGCGGCGCCGCGCGCATCGGTCCGGCTCGTGACGAGCTCGGTGGCGTTCGTGACGAGGAGGTCGATCAACCTCACGCGAGCGGGCCGACGGCGGCCTCGACGGCGGCGAGCACCGAGCCGTCGGCGCAGGCGGCCAGCGCGCCATCGAGATCGCCTTTCAGGTAACGATCGTCGGTCAGCGCCGGTACGCGCGCGCGGACCGCACCGTGTGCGGCCGCGCTGCCGCGCCCGGGCGCGAGCGGGGCGCGGAAGTCGAGCGCCTGCGCGGCGAGCAGCAGCTCGATCGCGAGGATCTGGCGCACGTTCGCCACCGCGCGGCGGGCCTTGAGCGCCGCGCCCGCCCCCATCGCGTTGTAGTCCTCCTGCAGCGCGGACGTCGGGATCGAATCCACGCTCGCCGGGTGCGCGAGCGTCTTCAGCTCGGAGGCGAGGGCGGCGGCGACGTACTGCGCGATCATGTAGCCGGAGTTCAACCCACCGGACGGCGACAGGAACGCCGGCAGCCCGTCGGACACGAGCGGGTTCACCAGCCGGTCGATGCGCCGCTCCGCGATGCCGCCGAGCTGCGCGAGGCCGATCGCGAGCGTGTCGAGCGCGAGCCCCAGCGGCTCGCCGTGAAAGTTTCCGCCGCTCAGGACGACGCGGTCGCCCGCGAACACCAGCGGGTTGTCCGTCACGCTGGCGAGCTCGCGCTCCAGCATCGCGCGCGCGAACCCGATCGCCTCGCGCGCGGCACCGTGCACCTGCGGCATGCAGCGAAGGCTGTAGGCGTCCTGCACGCGCGTGCAGTCCGCATGCGACGCGATGATGCCGCTCGCGGCGGTGAGGGCGCGGAGATTCGCCGCCGACGCCTGCTGGCCCGGATGGGGGCGCAGCGCGTGGATGCGCTCGTCGAACGCGGTGTTCGTTCCCATGAGCGCCTCGAGCGACATCGCGCCGCTGACGTCGGCGAGCGACGCCAGACGCCCCGCCTCGAGCACCGCGAGCGCACCGAGCCCGGCCATCAGGTGCGTGCCGTTGAGCAGCGCGAGCCCTTCCTTCGCTTCGAGCCGCAGCGGCCCGAGCTTCGCGTCGGCGAGCGCGGTGCGCGCGGCCACCGGCCGCCCGTCGCGCCAGACGTCGCCCTCGCCGATGAGACAGGCCGCGACGTGCGCGAGCGGGGCGAGATCGCCGGACGAGCCGACGGAGCCCTGCTCGGGGACCACGGGATGGACGCGCGCGTTGAGACAGCCGACGACGAGGTCGACCACGTCGCGACGGACGCCGGAGGCGCCGCGCGCGAGCGAGGCGGCGAGCAGCAGCATCACCGCGCGCGTCTCCGTTTCGGACAGTGGCGCGCCGACGCCGCCCGCATGGCTCAGCACGAGGTTGCGCTGCAGCTCGTCGCGATGATCGCGCGGGATCACGACGTCCTTGAGCTTGCCGACGCCCGTGGTGATCCCGTAGACGGGCGCCGCGGTCCCGGCCAGCTCGTCCACGAACCGCCGCGACTCGGCCACCCGGCGCGCCGCCTCGGCGCCCACCCGCACCGGCGCGCCGTCGCGCGCGACAGCGGCGACGTCCTCCAGGCGGAGCGGCCCGCCATCGAGGACGACGCTCACAACGACCACCCGCGCGTCACGTCGCGCACGCGCGCCATCAACGCCTGCTGGTCGAGGGTCGCGAGCCGGCGGTCGGCGACGACGCGACGGCCGTGGACCCACACGTCGGTGACCGCGCGCGGCGACATCGCGTAGACGACGCTCTTCAGCAGGTCGTTGCGCGGGTGGAGCGACGGGTCGTCGAGATCGACCGCGACCAGATCGGCGAGCTGGCCGGCCGCGATCGCGCCGGCTTCGAGACCGAGGATCTCCGCGCCACCGCGCGTCCCCATCGCGAAGGCGCACTCCGCCGGTAGCGCGGTCCCGTCGAGCAGCCGCACGCGCTGCAGGAGCGAGGTCATGCGCATCTCCTCGAGGACCGAGTGGCGGTTGTTCGTGCAGCCGCCGTCGGTGCCGAGGCCGATCCGGACACCCGCGCGCAGCATCTCGGGAATCCGCGTGATCCCGTCGCCGAGGAACATGTTCGAGCTCGGACAGTACGAGAGCGCGGCGCCGCGCGCGCCCATGAGCGCGATCTCCTCGTCGTCGAGCCATACGCAGTGCACGCCGATCATGCGCGGCCCGAGCACGCCGAGGCGATCGAGATAGCGGATCGGCGTGGCCCCGTGCTCCTTCAGCGTGCGCTCGCCCTCGTAGCGCCCTTCGGCGACGTGGATGTGGAAGCGCGTGTTCTCGCTCTCCGCGACTTCCCAGCCCGCCCGAATCATGGTCGGGGACGCCCCGTGAGGGCTGTGCGGCGCCGGCTGCACCACGCAGGTCTCGTCGTGACGATGCGCGGCGATCAGCTCGCGCGTGCGGCGCGCGGCGTCGGCCGGCGTCTCGCGATAGCGCTTCGGCGCGCCCTCCCAGTCGTAGAACGCGCGTGCGAGCACGAGGCGGATGCCGATCTCGCGCGCGGCCTCGATCACCGCCTCCGCGTTCTCGTTGCCCTCGTCCTGCAGGTAGAAGAAGTCGACGCACGTGGTGGCGCCGTGCAGCAGCAGCTCGGCGAACGCGAGCAGCGCGCCGACCTTGATGCCCTCGCGATCGAGCCGCTGGGAGAACGGGTAGAGGACGCGGTCGCGCCAGCCCATGAAGTCGAGGTCGTCGCCGAGGCCCCGCAGCAGCGACTGGAAGGTGTGGTCGTGCGTGTTGACGCCGCCGGGCAGCAGCGCCTTGCCGGGCAGCCGCACGTCGTCGCGCTGCGCCGTGCCGACCGCCTGCAGGCCCGCGACGCGCCCGTCGGTCACGAGCACCGCCTGATCGGCGCGCCACGCGCCGTCGACGAACACGAGGTCCGGCAGCAGCCTCATGACACGCTCGGCAAGTCGAGCCCGTGGCGCCTCGCGGCGTCGAGCGCCTCGGGGTAGCCGGCGTCCGCGTGGCGCATGATCCCGGTGCCCGGGTCAGTCGTCAGCACGCGCTGGAGGCGGCGCGCGGCGTCCGGCGTGCCGTCCGCGACGACCACCATGCCCGCGTGCAGCGAGTAGCCGATGCCGACGCCGCCACCATGATGGACGCTGACCCACGTCGCGCCCGCCGCGGTGTTGAGCAGCGCGTTCAGCACCGGCCAGTCGGCAATCGCGTCGGAGCCGTCGCGCATCGACTCGGTCTCGCGGTTCGGCGACGCGACCGAGCCCGAGTCGAGGTGGTCGCGGCCGATCACGATCGGCGCTTTCACCTTCCCCGTCGCGACGAGCTCGTTGAAGAGCGCGCCGGCCTTCGCGCGGTCGCCGTACCCGAGCCAGCAGATGCGCGCCGGCAAGCCCTGGAAGTGCACGCGCTCTTGCGCGAGCCGGAGCCAGCGGACCAGGTGCTCGTCGTGGGCGAAGGCCTCGATGAGCGCGCGATCGGTGGCGTAGATGTCCTCGGGATCGCCGGACAGCGCGACCCAGCGGAACGGCCCGTTGCCTTCGCAGAACAGCGGCCGGATGAACGCGGGCACGAAGCCCGGATAGCTGAAGTCGTGCACGCCCGCGTTCTCGGCCTCGCGGCGGAAGTTGTTGCCGTAGTCGAACAGGATGGCGCCGCCGCGCTGGATGTCGAGCATCGCGCGCATCTGCGCGGCGATCGACTCGTACGCGCGCCGCGCGTACTCCTTCGGATCGCGCGCGCGTAACACCGCGGCCTCCGCGACCGAGAGCCCGGCGGGCATGTAGCCGTTGAGCATGTCATGCGCCGAGGTCTGGTCCGTGACCGCGTCGAAGCGCACGCCTCGGCGCGCGAGCTCCGGATGCACCTGGGCCGCGTTGCCGTGGATCGCGATCGACAGCGCGTCGCGCTTGCCGCGCGCCTCGTCCGCCCAGCGCAACGCCTCGTCGACGGAGTCGGTCATGCGGTCGACGTACTTCAGGCGCAGCCGCCGCTCGATGCGCTCGCGGTCGATCTCCACGAAGATCCCGACGCCGCCGTTCATCGTGACGGCCAGCGGCTGGGCGCCGCCCATGCCGCCGAGCCCGGCGGAGAGCACGAGCCGGCCCGCGAGCGAGCCGCCGAAGTGCTTCGCCGCGCACGCGGCGAACGTCTCGTACGTGCCCTGCAGGATGCCCTGCGTGCCGATGTAGATCCACGAGCCGGCCGTCATCTGCCCGTACATCGTGAGGCCCATCGCCTCGTATTTCCGGAAGTGATCCCAGTCTCCCCACGCGGGGACGAGGAGCGAGTTCGCGATGAGCACGCGCGGCGCGTCGCCGTGCGTCCGGAAGACGCCGACGGGCTTGCCGGACTGGATCAGCAGCGTCTCGTCGTTGCCGAGCCGCCGCAGCGTGGCGACGATCCGATCGAAGTCCTCCCACGTGCGCGCCGCCTTGCCCGAGCCGCCGTAGACGACGAGGTCCTGCCAGCGCTCGGCCACGTCGGGATCGAGGTTGTTCATGAGCATGCGCATCGCAGCTTCCTGGCCCCATCCGCGACAGGACAGCGTGGCGCCGCGCGGCGCGCGCAGCGGCTGCCGGGTCATCGCCGTCATTCGATGACGCGATCGGCGCGAAACGCGACCGACGCGGGGATCGTGAGCCCGAGCGCGCGCGCGGTTTTCAGGTTCAGCACGAACTCGAACGTGCTCGGCTGCTCGATCGGCAGGTCGCCGGGATTGGCGCCCTTGAGAACTTTGTCGACGTACGTCGCGGCGCGCCGATCAAGGTCCTCGACGCGGGCGCCATACGACATCAGGCCGCCCTCTTCGCTGCCTTCCTGCGTCGAAAACGTCACGGGCACGCGGTGCCGCACCGCGTGCGCGATGATCCTCAGGCGCAGCGCGCCGAGCGCGGGATCACCGATCGCCAGGATCGCGTCGGGCCGCTCCTTCTGGATGCCGACGAAGGCGCGGTCGAGGTCGTCGCTGGTCGGCGTCTGGAAGGGCGTGAGCGTGATGCCGACCGTGCGCGCCGCGTCCTGCGTCAGCTTGAGCTGGCGCGGATTCGTGGGATTCGACGGATTGTAGAAGACCGCGACCCGCGAGGCCGACGGCAGGATCTCCTTGATCAGGGAGAGGCGCTTGGCGACGGTGCCCTCGTTGAAGTCGGAGAGCCCGGTGACGTTGCCGCCCGGACGCGCGAGGCTCGACACGAGCCCGGTGCCCACGGGGTCGGCGGCGTTCGTCATGACGATCGGCACGGTCTGCGTCACGCGCTTTGCCGCCTGGGCCGAGGGTGCGCCGGCGACGAGGAGGACGTCGACCCGGCGTTTCAGCAGATCGGCCGCCAGCTCGGGCAGCTTCTCGAATCGGCCCTCGGCGTAGCGTTCCTCGACCACCAACGTCGTCCCTTCGCGATAGCCGAGGTCGCGCATGCCTTGCTTGAAAAACCCGAGCAGGCGCTGGTCGCGGCCGGGCGTCGAGGCCGCGAGGAACCCGATGCGCGCGAGCTTCTCCGCCTGCGCCGCCGCGGGCCACGGCGCCGCGAGCGCGGCCCCCACCACGACGACCAGCCATGCGACGACGAGCAGGCGGCGCCGCACGCGGATCGTCACACCGCCATGATGTTGTAGCCGCAGTCGACGAAGAGCACCTCGCCCGTGATGCCGGAGGACATCGGCGACGCGAGGAACAGCGCGGTGTCGCCGACCTCGCGCAGCTCGACGTTGCGCCGCAGCGGCGCCACCTCGGCGTGGTGCTTGAGCATCCCGGTGAAGCCCTTGACGCCGCGCGCGGCGAGCGTGTTCACGGGCCCGGCGGAGATCGCGTTCACACGGATGCCGCGCGGCCCCAGGTTCGCCGCGAGGTAGCGGACGGACGATTCGAGCGACGCCTTCGCCACGCCCATCACGTTGTAGCCGGACACGACCCTCTCGGAGCCGAGATACGTCATCGCGATGACCGACCCGTGCCCCGACCGCTCGAGCAGCGACACCGCCGCGCGCGAGACCGCCACGAGCGAGTACGCGGAGACGTCGTGCGCGACGCGAAAGCCCTCGCGCCGCGTGGCGAGGAACTGGCCCTCCAGGTCTTCGCGATTCGCGTAGGCCACGGAGTGGACGACGGTGTCGAGCGCGCCGAAGTCACGGGCGAGCTGCTCGAAGACGGCCGTGATCTCGGCATCCACGCCGACGTCGCACGGGTAGACGATCGAGCCCGGGAGCGTCGCCGCGAGCTCCGCGACGTTCTCCTTGAGCCGGTCGCCCTGGTAGGTGAACGCGAGCCGCATGCCCGCGCCGGAGAGCGCCTGCGCGATGGCCCACGCGATCGAGCGCTTGTTCGCGACACCGAAGATCAGGCCGTGCGTGCCGTCGAGAAGGCCCATCGCGCTCGTAGAGTATACTCGCGCGATCATGCGCGTCGGCGCGGTGCTCGCGGCTTTCCCCGCCCTGCCGCTCGCCGACTATCTCGCGCTCGTCCGCGGCGTCGAAGCGCGCGGCTACGACAGCGCGTGGGTCGGCGAGACCGCCGGCGGCGACGCCATCACGCTCATGACGTTGATCGCGGCCCACACGCGACGCATCGGCGTGTCCAGCGGCGTGATCCCGATCCAGACCCGGAGCCCGATCATCCTCGGGATGTCGGCGGCCACGCTCGCGCACGTGGCGCCCGGGCGCGTGGCGCTCGGTCTCGGCGTCTCGAGCCGCATCATCGTCGAGCACTGGCACGGCCTGCCGTTCCACGCCGGGCTCGGCCAGATGCGCGAGGTCGTCCGGATCGTCCGCATGACGGCGGCCGGGGAGCGCGTGAACGTCGACGGCACGCACTACCGGCTCAAGAACTTCAGGTCGATGACGCCGCCGCCGTCGCCGCCGCCGAAGATCATCCTCGCCGCGCTCGGGCCCGAGATGCTCGAGCTGGCCGGCGAGATCGCGGACGGCGTGCTGCTCAACTGGATTCCGCCGGAGGCCGTCCGCGCGTCGATCGCGCATCTCGAGGCCGGCGCGCGCCGCGCCGGGCGGACGCTCGACGGCTTCGAGATCGCCGGCTTCATCCGCACGACGGTGACCGACGAACCCGCCACGGTGCGCGCGGGGCTCGCGCGCGACATCACGGGCTACGCGATCGTGGACGTGTACGCGAGCTTCTTCCGCGGGGTCGGCTACGCGGACGAGATGGCGGCCATCAACGCGAAGTGGAAGGCGGGCGATCGCGCGGGCGCCGTGCGCGAGGTTTCGCCGCGCGTCCTCGACGGGCTCGGGATGATCGGGAACGAAGCGTTCTGCCGCGACCGCCTGAACGCGTACGCGAACGCGGGCCTGACGCTGCCCGTGATCCTGCCGTTCGTCCCGGAAGGCGCGGACCGCGCCGCGTCGTTGCGGCGCACGCTCGGCGCGTTTCCGTGAGCGCGCCGGGAACGCTGACCGTCCTCGGCGTCATCCCCGCCCGCCTGCAGTCCCAGCGCCTGCCGCGCAAGGTGCTGCGCGACATCGGGGGCCGGCCGCTGGTGGTGCGCACGTACGACGCCGCGAAGCGCAGCACGCATCTCACCGACCTGTTGATCGCGACCGACTCCGAGGAAGTCGCGGCGGTGTGCTCGGCCCACGGCGTCCCCGCCGTCGTCACGTCGCCCGACCACGCCTCGGGGACGGATCGCGTGTGGGAAGTGGCGCAGCACCGCGACGCGGACGTTTACGTGAACATCCAGGGCGACGAGCCGTTGATCACGCCGGGACACATCGAGCGGCTCGTCACGCCGTTCCTCACCGAGGTCGAGACGCAGGTGACGACGCTGTGCATCCGCGCGACCGAGGCCGAGCTTCCGAATCCCGCCGTCAACAAGGTCGTGATCGGTGCCGACGGCTACGCGCTCTACTTCTCGAAGTACCCGATCCCTTACGATCGCGACGGCCGCGGGGCCATCCGCTACAAGCACATCGGCCTGTACGCGTTCCGACGGCCCGCGCTCGACGCGTTCCACGCGCTGCCGCCGTCCCCGCTCGAGCTCACCGAGCGGCTCGAGCAGCTCCGGTTCCTCGAGCACGGGATCCGCATCCGCGTGATGGAGACCGACGAGCCGACGATCGGCGTGGACACCGAGGAGGACGTGCGCGCCGTGGAGGCGTGGTTCGCGTCGCGGCGCGCGCTGAGCTAGCCGGCTGGGGCGTCGCCGCGGCGGGCTCGGGGGACGCGCGGCCTCCCGTCCTCGCAGAGCCTGCGGATGTCGGCCGCGCGTCCCCCGAGCCCGCCGCGGCGACGCCCCCGCGAGCTAGCTCGGGTTGTCGGCGCGCATGTGAACCGCGCGCGTCGGGAACGGGATCGCGATGCCCTCCGCGCGGAAACGGCGAAGGATGCGCCTGCGGAGCTCGTCCTGCACCGGGTACTGGTCGACGAAGCGCGCCACGTGGCAGACCAGCGTGAACTCGAGCGCGGAGTCGCCGAAGCCGGGAATCAGGCGCGCCTGGGGCTTCGGGTCGGGCAGCAGGCCGGGCACCTCACCGATCGCACGCTCGGCTTCCTCGCCGAGGATCGCCGCGACGCGCTCGGGGTCGCTCGCGTAGTCAACACCGACCTGGATCAGGAGCGCCAGGCGTGATTCGGGCAGGTCGTAGTTGATGATCGTCGACTTCGCCACCGTCGAGTTCGGCACGATCACCACGCTGTTCGAGAGCAGGCGCACGCGCGTCGAGCGCCAGCCGACGTCGACCACGAAGCCCTCGAGCGTGTCGCCGATCTTCACGTAGTCGCCCACGCGAATCGGCTTGTCGGCGAGCAGGTGCAGCCCCGCGAAGAGGTTCGAGAGGGTGTCCTGCAGCGCGAGCGCCACCGCGAGACCGCCGACGCCGAGCGCGGTGAGCAGCGGCGTGATCTGGATGCCGAGCGCGCCGAGGAGCACGAGGCCGCCGACGATGAAGACGGCGGCGCGCGCGGTGGTCGTCGCGAGACCCGTCACCGGGCCGCCGAGCGCGCGGCGATCGCCCGCGCGGACGACCGCGATGCCGGCCGCGTTCGCGAGCATGACCGTGACCGAGACGATGATCGCGGCCACGAGTGTCGGGTGCAGGATCCTCACGGCGCGCGGCGGGAGGTGCGCCACTTCCATCGCCGCGGCGATGCCGGGGACGAAGCACCAGAAGAGCGACGGCACGCGGACGATGTCGAGGATCGGCGAGCCGCCGTCGGGTGTCGCGACCCACCGTTTGAGCGCGCGCAGGGCGACCTCGCGCACGAGGAACGCGGCGAGCGTGACCGCGATGAAGGTGAGGGCGGGCCACACGAAGGGCCAGTACATCGCGGGTGCTATTGTAGTGGCCGCCATGGGGCAGCGCCGCCTCTTCTACGGTTGGGTCATCGTCGGCACCGGCATGCTCGTGACGTGCATGGGCCTCGGCGCGATGTTCTCGCTGAGCGTCTTCCTCAAGCCGATCGCCGAGACCATGGGGTGGTCGCGCACCGGGATCTCGACAGTCGCGCTCCTCAACTGGATCTTCATGGGCCTCGGCTCGTTCATCTGGGGCACGCTCTCCGATCGCATCGGCACGCGCGCGGTCGTGCTGTCGGGCGGCGTGCTGCTCGGCCTCGGCATGGTGACGGCGAGCCAGGCCGCGACGCTGCCGCAGTTCCAGGCTCTCTTTGGCGGGCTCGTCGGGTTCGCAGTCGGCGCCTTCTACGCGCCGATGACCGCGGCGGCGACGCGCTGGTTCACGCGGCACCGCAGCCTCGCGGTCGCGCTCGTGTCGTCGGGCATCGGGCTGGGCACGCTGACGGTCGGCCCGCTCGCGCGCGCGATCATCGATGCCTACGACTGGCGCATCGCGATGCTGGTGATCGGCGACCTCGCGTGGCTCGTCGTGATCCCGGCGGCCCTCCTGATCCGCGCCGCGCCCGCCGGCGAGGGCGCCGGGGCCGTGGCCTCGCTCGACGCCCGCGGCCGCGAGTTCACCGCGGCCGCGGCGCTGCGCACGCCCCAGTTCTGGGCCATCGCGCTGACGCACTTCGCGTGCTGCGCGGCGCACTCGGGGCCGATCTTCCACATGGTGACGCACGCGATCGACCGCGGGGTCGCCCCGCTCACCGCCGCGACCGTGCTCGGCGTCTCCGGGCTCGCCTCGGTGGCAGGCCGCGTGACGTGCGGGCTGCTCGCCGACCGGTACGGCGCCAAGCGCACGCTGCTCGTCGGCCTCGCGATCCAGGCTGTGTCCGTCTTCCTGTACCTCTTCACCAGCGCGACGTCCGCGTTCTACGCGCTCGCGCTCGTGTTCGGGCTGTCGTACGGCGGCGTGATGCCGCTCTACGCGATCCTCGTCCGCGAGTACTTCGGCGAGCGGATCATGGGCGCCGCGTACGGCGGGGTGTTCCTCGTGTCGACGCTCGGGATGGCGCTCGGCGCGTGGGCCGGCGGGTGGTTCTACGACAGCTTCGGCAGCTACCTGTGGCTCTACGTCGGATCGGGCGCGATCGGGCTCGGCGCGATCACGATCGCGCTCACGTTCCGCCCGCCGCGCCGGGTGGGAATGGCATTCCCCGTCCCCGCTGGTTAAAATCGGCACTCGCGTCGGAAGACCTGGGCAGCGCACTCAAGGAGGAGTCAAACGCATGGGTAGAGAAGGGGTGGGTCGCCGGCAGTTCATCAAGGTCTCCGGCGCGGCCGCGGCCGTGGCGGTGACCGGCATCGAGGGCATCGTCGCCGCCGGGCGCGCCCCGGCGTACGCGCAGGGGCAGAAGCTCCACGTCGTGCGGTGGGTCGACTTCATTCCCGAGGCGGACGTCGAGCTGAAGCGGCAGGCGCCGGAAGCGTCGAAGGCGCTGGGCGCCGAGGTCACGCTCGAGTTCATCAACTTCAACGACCTGCAGCCGCGCATCACGGCCGCCATCCAGTCGGGGTCCGGCGCCGACATCATCATGATGCTCTACAACTGGCCGCACCTCTACGCGAACGGCATCGTCGACGTCTCCGACGTCGCCGATCCGATCGCCAAGGCGCAGGGCGGCTTCTACGACGTCTTCGGCACGACGTCGCGCGTCGGCGGCAAGTGGCTCGCGGTCCCGCACGGGATCGTCGGCAACGCCATCGCCTATCGCAAGTCGCATCACGCCGAGATCGGCGTCAAGGAGTTCCCGAAGACGTGGGACGAGTGGCGCGAGGTCGGCAAGAAGCTGAAGGCCAAGGGCAAGCCGGTCGGGCAGGCGCTCGGCCACAGCGCCGGTGACCCGCCCACCTTCTCGTACCCGCTCCTGTGGAGCTTCGGCGGCGCCGAGGTCGACAAGACCGGCAAGAAGGTCGTCATCAACAGCAAGGGCGCCGTCGAGAGCGTGAAGTTCATGCAGGCGTTCTGGAAGGACGCGTGCGACGAGGGCGGCCTCGCGTGGGACGACACGAACAACAACCGCGCCTTCCACGCCGGCGAGCTCAGCGCGACGCTGAACGGCGCGTCGATCTACATCGTCGCCAAGCGCCAGAAGGACAAGCTGAAGGACGAAAAGGGCGAGCCGCTCTTCCAGGACATCGACCACGCCGCGCTCCTGCCGAAGGGCCCCGCCGGGCAGTTCGCGCTCTACGTGCCCTTCCAGCACTCGGTCATGAAGTACTCGAAGAACCAGAAGCTCGCGAAGGACTTCCTGAAGTGGCTGCACCAGGACGTGAACTACGAGAAGTGGTTCCAGGTCAACGAGGGCTACAGCGTCGGCTCGACCAAGAAGTGGGAAGAGCATCCGATGTGGGCCAAGATCGACAAGCCGCTCCAGGTCTTCCGCCAGGCCGCGCGGCAGACCCGCATGCTCGGTTATCCCGGGCCGGCCACCGGGAAGGCCACCGAGGCGTACACGAAGTACGTCATCGTCGACATGTACGCGAAGGCCGTCCAGGGCATGAAGGCCGAAGACGCGGTGAAGTGGGCCGAGGGCGAGCTCAAGAAGATCTACGAAGGCTAGGGTGAAGGCACCCATCGCCGGGGGCGCGGGGAGCGCGGCGGACGTCGTCGCGCTCCCCCGCTCGCGGGCCTCGCTTCCGTCGGGGTTCACGCGCTTCCTCGAGAGCGAGCGGCTCCTCGCCGTGCTGCTGCTCGCGCCGACCGTGGTCCTCCTCGGCGCGTTCATCGCCTACCCGTTCGTGATGGGCGTGTGGCTGTCGCTCTCCAACACCAGCGTCGGCAACGTGGGTGAGTTCGTCGGGCTGAAGAACTTCGTCAAGGCGTGGAACGACTCGATCTTCCGGACCGCGTTCTGGAACACGAGCGTGTACACGTTCTGGGCGACCATCTTCAAGCTCGCGCTCGGCATGTGGCTGGCGCTGCTCCTCAACCGCCACTTCCGCGGCAAGCGGCTCGTCCGCGCCTCGATGCTGCTGCCGTTCATCGTCCCCACCGTGCTGTCCACGTTCGCGTGGCGCTGGATGTTCGACCCGACGTTCAGCGTGCTGAACTGGACGCTCTACAAGGCGGGCTTCATCGTCACCAAGCTGCCGTTCCTCTCCGACGGGACGTGGGCGATGTCGTGCGCGATCCTGATCAACACGTGGCGCGGCATGCCGTTCTTCGCCATCACGCTCCTCGCGGGCCTGCAGACGATCAGCCCCGACCTGCACGAGGCGGCGTCGCTCGACGGCGCCAACGCCTGGCGGCGCTTCTGGCACGTGACGTGGCCGCTCCTGAAGCCGGTGACGCTCGTGGTGGTCGTCTTCTCGATCATCCAGACCTTCTCCGACTTCCAGCTCATCTACGTGCTCACCGGCGGGGGCCCGGCGAACTCGACGCACCTGCTGGCCACGTACGCCTACCAGATCGGGGTGGCGACCGGCCTCCTCGGTGAAGGCGCGGCGATCTCGCTGTTCATGCTGCCGGTCCTGTTCATCGTGGTCTGGCTGCAGCTCAGGTATCTCAGGAGGTTGGAGGGTGCGTAAAGTCGCGGTGCGGAGCCACGGCGACTGGGGCTCGCCACCCACGGGTCTCCCCGGGTAAGGGGCACTAAAATGGTCATCGAGCGCCGCTGGAAGAAGTGGGTCTTCTTCTACATCCCGCTCACGGTCTTCGTGGTGGGGACGCTCTTCCCGTTCTACTGGATGTTCGTGACGGCGATCCGTCCGGATGCCGAGCTCTACCGCTCGTGGCGGGCCGCGCAGAACGCCCCGTTCTGGACGCTCGATCCCACGCTCGCGCACGTGAAAGACCTGCTCGCGAAGACGACGTTCCCGCGGTGGCTCTGGAACACGTTCTTCATCGCGGTCGTGTCCACGCTGATCTCGCTCTTCTGCGGCCTGCTCGCGGGCTACGCCCTCGCGCGCCTGCGCTTCCCGATGGCGGGCATGCTCGGCACGTCGATCTTCGTCACCTACCTGGTGCCGCCGACGCTGCTCTTCATCCCGCTCGCCGACATCATCCGGAACTTCCAGCTCGGCAACACGCCGTGGGCGCTGATCCTCACGTACCCGACGTTCCTCATCCCGTTCTGCACGTGGCTCCTGATGGGGTACTTCAAGACGATCCCCAGGGAGCTCGAGGAGTGCGCGCGCATCGACGGCGCGACACGGTTCGGCGCGATGATCCGCATCATCTTCCCGATCGCCGTTCCCGGCATCCTGTCCGCGGGCATCTTCGCGTTCACGCTCTCCTGGAACGAGTTCATCTACGCGCTGGTGTTTCTGAGCAGCCCCGAAAAGAAAACCGTTCCGGTCGGCGTCGTCTCCGAGCTGATCCGCGGCGACATCTACTTCTGGGGCCAGCTGATGGCCGGCGCGCTGCTCGGCTCGATCCCGGTGGCGCTGGTCTACTCCTTCTTCGTGGAGTACTACGTCACGGGCCTGACCGGCTCCGTGAAGGGATAGCGTCCCCGCCCCTGCCGTCCGTGACCGGGAAGTCCATCGGCTACTTCCGTCTGGTCGAGGCCTGCGACGGTCCGGGCTGCCCGGTCTGCGCCTACCTCGACGCGGACAGCCGCCGGCAGCTCACGACCCTCTTCGAGGAGCACGTGACGGACGTCGCGACGCGCCGGAAGCTCCGCGCGTCCAACGGGCTCTGCAACTGGCACACGTGGATGGCGCTCGAGGTCCGGCCCGCGGTCACCGGCGTCGCGATCGTGTACGAGGACCTCCTGCGGGTGTGTCACGAGCGCGTGCGCGCGGCGGGCGATCGGCGGCAGGGACGGCTCGCGCGCCTTCGTTCGTGGGTCCGCGATACCGTCGGTCGCGCGCGGCGAGCCAACCCGGCGCAGCGGGATCGCTGCGCGGTGTGCGTGCAGCTCCGGACCGCAGAGGCCCACTGCCTCGAGGCCGTGCTGCGCTTCGCGGACGACTCGGAGTTCGAGCGCGCGTATCGGCGCTCGGGCGGGCTCTGCCTCCCGCATCTCCTCGATGTCGCCGCGCGTGGTGCTGCGACCCCGGGCGTCGAGACGATCGTCCGCCGCACGCTCGCCACGTGGCAGGCCGTGCGCGGGGACCTCAGGCGCTTCGTGGCGAAGCACGAGTATCGCAACACGGAGCCGATCGGCGGCGACGAGGCGCGCGCGTATCAGCGCGCGTTCGAGATCCTGGCGGGCGGCCGCAACATCTTCGGCAACGACCTTCGAGAAGAATAGAAGCGCGTTCGGCGGGGACGGGGGCGGCGGCCGGGAGGGGTCGCCGCCGACTTCCGCAGCCATTCCTGAGTCGCCGGATGGCGACTCAGGAACGCGAGGCCGGGAGGCGGCGACCCCTCCCGGCCGCCGCCCCCGTCCCCGCCGAACGCGCTTCCGCTTACTTCTTGAAGTAGTGCGCGACGACCACCTCGATCGGCGGCCGGATCTTCTGCGCGTGCGGCACCGCGCGGGCCGCGAAGTCGCGCTGTGACTTGAGGACCTTCGCGAAGAACGGGTTCTTCTGCGCCTCGGTGGCGTAGACCTTGTCGATCGCTTCCACCTGCGCCTTGAGGATGTCAGGCGGCGTGGTCTGGATCTTCACGCCGTGCTTCTTCTCGAGGTCCTCGGCGGCCTTGCTGTCCTGGTCGACGCTGACCGCCGTCATCCGGATGATCTCGGCCATCCCCGCCCACTTCACGATGGCCTGGAGATCCTTCGGCAGCTCGTCCCACTTCTTCCTGTTGACGATGATCTCCTGGTAGGACGCGGGCTGGCGCAGGTCGGGCATGTAGTAGTTCTTCGCCACGTTCTGGAAGCCCATCACGATGTCGTGGCTCGGGATCGCCCACTCCGCGCCTTCGACCGCGCCGCGCTCGAGCGCCGGGATCACCTCGCCGCCCGCCAGCGTCACCACGGAGATGCCCATGGCCTTCATCATCTCCATGCCGAGGCCCGAGGTGCGGAAGCGCATCTTGCGGAGGTCGTCGAGGCTGGCGAACGGCCGCTTGAACCAGCCGAGCGGCTCCCAGTACGGCAGGCTCGTGGTGAACACCGGGACGATGACGTTCATCTTGAGCTCTTTCTGGAGCATCTCGTTGTAGAGCTCGAGACCGCCCGCCGCGAACAGCCAGGCGATGTACTCCTCACGGTCCATGCCGAACGGACCGCCGGGACCGGGTGCGAAGAGCCCGGCCGCGGAGTTCTTGCCCGCCCAGTACCCCGGCCAGGCATGCGTCGCGTCGATGAGGCCCCGGTTGACGGCGTCGAGCACCTCGAAGGAGCCGACGACGGTGCCGGCCGCGCCCATCTCGATCTTCAGCCGGCCGGCCGACATCTCGTCGATCATCTTCACGTACTCGAGCGCCGAGAGGTGCAGCAGGTTCGTCGCCGGCCACGCGCTCTGCGCCTTCCACACGAACCGCTGCTGGGCCGACGCCGAGCCCGGCCCATGCCACAGCACGGCCGCCAGGATCAGGACGGGAAGCGCGAACGCGAGCCAGGTGAGGACGACCGCTCGTGGCTTCATGGCTCCCTCCCTTGACATGGGACCCTTACTTGCCGAAGACCATCCGTGGCAACCACAGCACGATGTCAGGGAACGCAATGCAGAGGCCGAGGCCGACGAGCTGCAGGACCATGAACTGCGCCATGCCGTGGTAGATGTCACCGAGGTCCCACTGCGGCGCCACGCCCTTGAGGTAGTACGCCGACATCGCGACGGGCGGCGACAGGAACGCGGTCTGGAGGTTCACGGCGATCAGCGTGGCGAACCACAGCATGTCGATCTTCATCGCCGCGATGACCGGCTGCATGAGCGGGACGAAGACGAGGATGATCGCCGGCCACTCGAAGGGCCAGCCCAGCAGGAAGATGATCACCATGATGACGGCCAGCATCGCGACCGCCGGGATCTGCCAGCCCAGCATGGCGTTCGTCGCGACGGTCGCGGTGCCGAGGCGTGAGAACACCGCGCCGAAGACGTTGCCCGCGACGGCGAGGAAGAGGACGGTACTGGACTGGAGCAGCGTGTTGTAGACCGCGTCCTTGAGGCGCCGCCACGTGAACTCGCGGTAGATGAGGGCGAGGAAGGCGGCGCCGACCACGCCCATCGCCGCCGCCTCCGTGGGAGTCGCCCAGCCCCACACGATCGTGCCCAGCGTCGCGAGGATCAGGATCAGGTGGGGCAGCATGCCGAGCGTCAGCTCCTTGAGGATCTCCAGGAGACTGCCGCTCCGCTCCTCGGGCGGGAGCGGCGGCCCCAGGCTTGGATTCAGGAAGCTCCGGACGAGACAGTAGACGATGAAGATCCCCGCCAGGAGGAACCCCGGAATGAAGCACGACAGGTAGAGATCGGCGACGGAGACGCCCATGACCGGCCCCATCACGACCAGCATCACGCTGGGGGGGACCAGGATGCCGAGCGTTCCCCCGGCGGTGATCGCGCCCGCCGACATCCGGATGTCGTAGCCGGCCTTGGTCATGATCGGCACCGCCATGATGCCCATCAGCACCACCGTCGCGCCCACGGTGCCGGCGGCGATGCCGAAGATCGTGGCGGTGATGAGCACGCCGACGTAGAGCGAGCCGGGCACCGGCCCCATCAGGAGCTGGAAACCCTTGAAGAGGCGCTCCATGAGCCCGCCCTGCTCCATCAGGTAGCCCATGAAGATGAACAACGGCACGGCGGCCAGCACCTCCTCTTTCATCAGCCCGATCGTCTGGAAGACGAGGATGTAGAACGCGCGGTCGCCGAGGCCGAGCCAGCCGAAGATCAGCGCGAGCAGCATCAGCGTGAACGAGATCGGGAAGCCGATGAAGATGACGAGGAGCATCAGCGCGAGCATGATGCCGCCGAGCAGCTCGGGGCTCATCCGATTTCCACCATCTCGCGCTTCACCCAGAGGCGTCCCGTGCGGATGGCATAGACGCACTTCATGACTTCGGCGATGCCCTGGATGATCAGAAGGAGCGCGGTCACCGGGATGACGGTCTTGAACGGGTAGACGATCGGGCGCCACGGGCTCGCGTCCGACGTCTCCCCGATCGACCACGAATGCGACGACTCCTGGAAGCCGTAGTAGAGGAAGAAGGCCATCGCCGGGAAGTAGAAGAAGAGGTACCCGATGATGTCGACCCAGTTCTGGCGGCGGACGGACCAGTTCTGGTACAGCATGTCGGTCCGCACGTGCCCGACCTTCATCAGCGTGTACGCGGTCCCGAGCATGAAGTGCGTGCCGTACAGCATGTAGGTGACGTCGAACGCCCAGATCGTCGGCGCACGAAAGAAGTGGCGGGCCACGACCTCCCACGTCACCGCGACGGTCATCGGGAT
>Ga0194131_10002396_pt1 | contig 30769 bp, 27 predicted proteins | sample TA2KigO120mmetaG_FD_148631 | JGI IMG/M metagenome (GOLD analysis project Ga0194131, IMG submission 148631) | Freshwater microbial communities from Lake Tanganyika, Tanzania - TA2015053 Kigoma Offshore 120m | ecosystem: Environmental > Aquatic > Freshwater > Lake | place: Tanzania: Lake...
TCGATCGGCGATCGTTCGTCGCGGCCTGCGGGTCCATCGTCGCAGGAATCTCAACGACCGGCTGCGCCGCGGCGCTCGCGACACCGGTGACGATCTCGGCGGGCCAGGTGCGCGTACGTATTCGCGACCTTCCCGTACTCGCTCACGACGGGCGACCGGCCACGCTGCAACCCGACGGACTCGCAGACCCGATCATCGTGACACGGGTGAGTGCCACGGAGTTCGTCGCGGTCTCACCGATCTGCACGCACCGCGGCTGCACCGCCGAGGCGACGGGCGAACGGATCGTCTGCCCCTGTCATGGCTCGACGTACACACCGGATGGTCGCGTGATCCGCGGCCCCGCTGAGCGCGCGTTGACCCGGTACCCGGTCGCACTGCGAGGCGACGAACTGACGATCACGCTGACGCCGATGGGCGCACGGTGATGCGAATCGCGCAGCGCATGATCCTGGTTGCCGCCGCGCTGATCGCGAGCGGCCTCGGTCCAGCGGCGGTTGTCGCGCAGGACACGGCCGCCGCGCCACGACCGTTTGTCCGCGGAGGCGTGTACGACAAGCCATTCGAACACGCGATCGGACGCACGGCCTTCGGCGGCTACGCCGAAGCACACGCGCGCTTCGCGCGCGTCGATGGCGCGACGGAAGAGTTCGGGTTCGTGGCGAAGCGGTTCAACCTCTTCGCGAGCGCGCGGGTGAGCAGCGCCGTTCGCTTCGCGTCCGAGCTGGAGTACGAGGATGGTGGTGAGGAGGTGAAGCTCGAGTTCGCCGCGATAGATGTCCGCCTCCACCCGGCCGCGACGCTGCGTGGCGGGATGATCCTGTCCCCGGTCGGGCGGTTCAATCTCTCCCACGACAGCCCGCTGAACGAGTTCACCGATCGTCCGCTCGCCTCGACGGAGATCATCGGTGTGGCGCTTTCGGAACCCGGGTTCGGCCTGCTCGGTTCGTTGCGCGCCGGGACGCACGGGCGGCTCACGTACGAGCTCTACGCGACGAACGGGTTCCACGATGGCCTGGTCACCGCGTCGGACGACGGCACGCGCGTTCCGCTCGGGCGCGGCAACCACGAGGACAACAACGCGTCGCCGGCGTTGGTCGGGCGCGTCGCGTGGAGTCCGCTCGATGCGCTTGAAGTCGGGGTCTCAGCGCATCAGGGTGCGTACAACGTGTTCCGGCAAGACGGCCTCGATATCCAGCCGCGCCGGAACTTGTCGCTGCGGGTGCTGGACCTGGACGCGACGGCATTCGGTGTTCGCTTCCAGGGCGAGCTTGTCTCTGCCGCCGTGGACCTGGATGACGGACTTCGTGCCACTCACGCGTCCCGGCAACGTGGCTGGTACGCCGAGTTCGTCCGTGAACTCGGCGTCCGCGTGCCGACGCTGCCGCAATCCACGCTCGCCGCAAAGGTCCGGCTGGATGCGGTGGATTTCGACTCCGAACGCGCCGGCGACACGGTGAAGCAGGTGACCGCGGGGCTCACGTTCCGCCCGACGCGGGAGAGCGCGCTGAAGCTCGATGTCGTGAGGGGCCGAGCGCGGGACGATTTCAGTAACCCGTCTGAGCGGTTCGCTGTGTTGATTTCGGTGGCGACCTATTTCTAATTCGCTGATCAACTGCTTTAGCGGGGAAACAGCGGAAAAGACGGATAACGGCGGATACTGCAAATACTTGGGGGAACTACAGCGACACTCACCCGTCGTCGTAGTTCCCCCAGTTTGTTGCAGTTGCCGTTGCAGTTGCTGTTGCAGTTGCCGTTGCCGTTGCAGTTGCAGTTGCAGTTGCCGTTGCCGTTGCAGTTCCCCCAAGAAGTTGTAGTTGCAGTTGCCGTATCAGCAGTTATCCGTCGTTTCCGCCCGTTCCCTGCTCAAGTAGTTCTGTGACCGCGTCAGGCAGCGCTATATCGTCCCTCCCCGTATTCTTCGGGTATCGAGGCCTCTCCCATCCCCTGAGATCCCCATGCGTATAGCCAGCCGCGCCGCGGCCCTGATCTCCCTGACGATCCTCTCCGCGTCGCCCGCCTACGCCAACAAGCTCCTGATCCCCGCGTTCGCACGGAAATACAACATCAGTTGCAGTGTCTGCCATGCGCCCGTACCCAAGCTGACGCCCGCCGGCGAGGCCTTCGCAGGCAATGGCTTCGAGTTCGAGGTCGGCGAGGAGCCGCGCGACACGATCGCCACGGGCGACCCGACACTTCGCCTGCAGCGGGCTCTCCCGCTGGCCGTGCGCTTTGATGCGTACGCCAACCTTTACAGCAATGCGCCGAAGGGGTCCGCGTCGAACGACCTCCAGACGCCGTGGGTCATGAAGTTGCTTTCCGGCGGACAGATCGCCGACAAGATGAGCTACTATATGTACTTCCTCCTGACCGAGCGCGGCGAGGTGGCCGGCCTCGAGGATGCGTACGTGCAGTTCACGAATGTCGGCGGTTCGCCGCTCAGCCTGATCGTCGGGCAGTTCCAGGTCTCGGATCCGCTCTTCAAGCGCGAGCTGCGGCTGACGTACGACGACTACCAGGCCTACCGCGTGCGTGTGGGCAACGCCAAGGCCGACCTCACCTATGACCGCGGCGTGATGGCGGTGTGGTCGCCGTGGGAAGGGGCCGATATGGCGGCGTCCGTGGTGAGTGGCCGCGGATTGAATCAGGCCGACGACGAGCGGAAGTACGATTCGGATTCCGACAAGAACTTCGCGTTCCGGTACTCGCAGGAGATCGGGCACCTGCGCCTCGGTGGGTATGTCTATGGTGGCAACGAGCGGCAGCTCGGTCGCAACAATCGCATCACCATTTTTGGGCCCGATGCGACCCTGTCGCTCACGAGCAAGGTGGAGCTGAACCTGCAGTACGTGACGCGGAAGGACGACGATCCGTTTTACGGCGCATGCTCGGTCAGCGCGCCGTGCGCCGGGACGCGAACCAAGCCATTCGGGACAACGGTGCGCAGCGGGTTCGTCGAGGCCACGATCTCTCCGCAAGGCCCGGCCGGCAAGATGTTCTTCTCCGGGCTGTACAACTGGGCGAGTTCCGACGACCAGGTGATCTCGCTACGGCTCGGCGAGCAGGGCACTCCTCCGGGTCTGCTGTCCGAGTACCGGACCGCGAGCTTTGCGGTGCACCGGATGCACCACCGGAACGTACGGATGACCGCCGAAGCCCAATGGGATTTCACGAATGAGCGCGCGCGACTGCTCACCGGCTTTGTCGTCGGCTTCTGATGGGCGGCGGTTGAACACGGTCGCGGCAATCGTTGCCGCGGCCGTGTGCGCGGCGCCTTGGGCGTCGCCCTTGGCGTCAACCGTGGGTGCGCAAGGCGCGGCGGCCACACAAGCGCAGGCGTCGTCGCTTCCGGCGGAGGCGACACCGGCGCGGATTGCGCTCGGCGACAGCATTTTTCGAGGGCGCGCGGCGGGCGGATTGTGTCACACCTGCCACCAGATGAACGCGCGTGGGCTTCCGGGGCTCGCGCCGAACCTGACGGACAAGACCTGGCTACACGGCGACGGGAGCTACGACTTCATTGTCGCGCTGGTGCAGAAAGGCGTGCCCAAGCCCAAGCAGGCCTCGGCGCCGATGCTGCCGAAGGGCGGGACCAACCTGACGGACGAGCAGGTCCGGGCAGTCGCGGCCTACGTGTACTCCATCTCGCATCCGCCGAAACCGTAGGCAGGACGCCGCAAGCCGGGGCTTGCAGAAAAGTTAGTACGTACTAAAATACGGTCATGGTTGGTACACAACCGTCTTCCGTGATCCCGCCTTCGGCCGCCGAGCCGACGGCGCCGGGTGTCGCTGCGCCGCCCTCCGGCTGGCGCCGCGCCCGCAACGCGCCGTCACTCTCCGAGGCCTATCGCACGATCCCGATCGCGCGCGGCCCGTGGTGGCGGAAGATCCTCGCGTTTGCCGGACCGGGGTATCTCGTTGCGGTCGGCTACATGGATCCCGGCAACTGGGCGACCGACCTCGCCGGTGGCTCGCGGTTCGGCTACACGCTGCTCTCGGTCATCCTGCTGTCGAACCTCATGGCGGTCCTGCTGCAGGGCCTGTCCGCGAAGCTGGGCATCGTGACCGGCCGCGATCTCGCCCAGGCCTGCCGCGATCACTACTCCAAGCCCGTCGCGCTCGCCCTCTGGGTGCTCTGCGAAATCGCGATCGCCGCCTGCGACCTCGCCGAAGTGATCGGCTCCGCGATCGCGCTCAACTTGTTGTTCGGCATTCCGCTCACCTGGGGCATCGTCATCACCGCCGTGGACGTCATGCTGGTGCTGATGCTGCAGAATCGCGGCTTCCGGATCCTCGAGGCGATCGTCATCACGCTGGTGGCCACCGTCGGCGCCTGCTTTATCTTCGAGATCCTGATCTCGCGCCCCGAGCTCGCCGGCGTGTTCCGTGGCTTCATCCCGAGCCCGTCAATCATCACGGACCCGGAGAAGCTCTACATCGCGATCGGTATCCTGGGTGCGACGGTCATGCCGCACAACCTCTACCTGCATTCGTCCATCGTGCAGACCCGGAAGTACGACGAGACGCCGGCCGGGAAGAAGGAGGCGGTGAAGTACGCGTTCATTGATTCGACGATCGCGCTCTCGTTCGCGCTCTTCATCAACGCCGCCATCCTGATCGTCGCGGCAGCGACGTTCTACCGGACCGGCAACACCGAGGTCGCCGAGATCCACCAGGCCTATGAGCTGCTTACGCCGCTCCTCGGCGTGACCGGCGCCAGCACGGTCTTTGCGCTCGCGCTGCTGGCCAGCGGGCAGAACTCGACGCTCACGGGGACGCTGGCCGGGCAGATCGTGATGGAGGGGTTCCTCGACATCCGGCTCCGGCCGTGGATGCGGCGCCTCATCACCCGCGCGATCGCGATCGTTCCCGCGGTCATCGTGTCCATCATGTACGGCGAAAGCGGGACAGCCAAGCTCCTGGTGCTCAGCCAGGTCATCCTGTCGCTCCAACTGTCCTTTGCGGTCTTTCCACTTGTACAATTCACGAGCGACCGGGCCAAGATGGGCGAGTTTGCGAACCCGCGGTGGTTGAAGGCGCTGGCCTGGACCATCGCGTTCGTGATCGCATCGCTCAATGCGTGGCTGCTGTTCCAGACATTCACCGAGTGGTTGAGCTGAGTCCGCCATGTACAAGCGCATCCTCGTCCCGCTCGAGAACAGCCGCGCCGACCACGCGATCCTGGAACACGTGGTCACGCTCGCCCGGCACGACTCGGCGTCCGTCGTCCTGATACACGTCGCCGACGGGTTTGCCGCGCGAAACCTCAAGCAGCTCGACCTGCGGGAGTCCGAGGAGATGCGCAAGGACCGCGCCTATCTCGACGAGGTGATGTCGCGCCTCACCGGCGCCGGCGTCCCGACCGAAGCCATCCTGGCATCCGGTGATCCGACGGCCGAGATCACCGCGGCCGCGGATCGCGAGCGCTGCGACCTGATCGCCATGGGCACGCACGGGCACCGCTGGGTCAAGGACTTCCTGTTCGGCAGCGTCGCCGAGGCGGTGCGCCATCGGACGCTCGTGCCGGTGCTCATGGTCCGTCAGCAAGTCGTCGAGCCTGGGGCGGACCAGGCGTGACCGCGGCGCGCGCTGTCACCACCACGCCGAAGCGCAGGGGCGCCGTGTCGCGCGGCGACGGGCAGCCACCCAGCGCCCCGCTCGAACTCACGCTGCAGGCCGAGGACTACCTCAAGGCGATCTACGAACTCGAACGCGAGGGCGATGCCGCGGGTACGAACGCGCTGGCCGATCGCCTCGACATTGCGGCCGCCAGCGTGAGCGGCATGCTGCAGCGGCTCGCCCGGCTCGGGCTCGTCAAGACGGAGCGATACCACGGCACGCGGCTGACCGCGGCGGGGCGGGCCGTGGCGCTGCAGCTCATCCGGAGGCACCGCATCATCGAGAGCTACCTCGTGGCGCGACTTGGGTTTGCCTGGGACGACGTGCACGACGAGGCCGAGCGTCTCGAGCACGCGGCCAGCCCACAGCTCATCGAGGCGATGGCCCGCGTGCTCGGCAATCCCACCGCGGACCCGCATGGGGCACCGATCCCAACGGCGAGCGGCGAGATCGCCGAGCGCGAGCTGGCCAGCCTCGCGGCGCTCGACGTCGGGGCCAGTGCGCGGGTCGCCGGGGTGAACGGGCGCGATCCCCGGTTGCTCCGATACCTCGGCGAGCGCGGGATCCGCCCCGGGGTGAAGGTGCGCATCGAGTCGCGTGAGCCATTCGATGGGCCGATTGTCGTGACGGTCGGCCGGGAGAAGCAGGCGATCTCGCCCGGGGCCGCCGCGCACGTGCGGGTGGAGCCAAAGGCTCCCTGAACCCTACAGGTCAGAGCACGCCCCAGCGTTTCACGCGGGCACAGTAACTCGCAAACGATTCCCCGAAGAGCCGGCGCAACGTCGGCTCTTCGTATGTGACCACCCGGATGTGGAACGCCACGGCGGCCACCGCCGCGTACACGAGCATGGTCGGCTCGCGCCACCACCGCGCCTCGGCAAGCAGCGACAGCACGATTCCGGCATACATCGGGTTGCGGCAGAACCGATACAGTCCACGCGCCACGAGTGCGCGTGGCGCATCCCACGGCGCGGGTGTACCGCGCCCATGGACGACAAACGCGACCGCGCAGGCCAGGTAGGCAGTCACGCCGAGCACAAACAGCGCGAATGGAATTGCCGCCGTGGTCGCAGGCGGCCAGGCGGCCGCGCAGCGCTCGCGACCGACGACCAGGAAACACGGCGCCCACCACACCACCGTGCCCGGCACGAGCGCCGTGAAGACCGTCGTACCGAGCGCCGAGCGGAGCAACGCGCGCAGCTCGGTCAACCGGCTACGGCGTAACCCGTGGCTTCGTGCGCAGCACCACCCACTCCGCCAGCGGCCCCATCACGTCTGCGTCAATCCGCCCGTCACGCAGGAGCCGATAGTTCCCCGGAAACCCGACCGAGTCCGCGATGAAGAGGTGATTCTTGTTCGGGAACAGGTGCAGCGTCACGTTGCGGTTGCCTGATTCGCGCAGCGTCTTCTCGATGATCGGCGCCTGGTCGGGTGTCACTTGCTGGTCCGTGCCGCCCTGCACGATCAGCACCGGTACCTTCACGCGCTTGAGCGTCGCGATGGGGTCGTAGTCGAGGAAGTACTGCATCCACGGAGAACGGGCGGCCGTGCTGTCCCACGCGGCGAACTGCGCCTTGACCGCGGAGTCCTTCCTGGTCGCCGGGATCGCGGAATCGCCCATCACGAGATTTCGGAGCTGGAAATCAATGATCGTCCGGCCGCTGCTCGCGGGCCCCGCCATGAGCACGATTCCGGCGAGCTTGCTGTCCGTGGCCGCGATCATCGGTGCGATCATGCCACCTTCACTGTGGCCGATCAGCACGATCCGATCCGGGTCCACATCCGCCCGCGCACGGAGGAACCGGACGGCCGCCCGCACATCGTTGGCGAAGTCGGCCGACGTGGCTTTCGCGACGTCCCCGCCACTGCCGTTGATCCCGCGATCATCGAGCCGCAGCACGGCGATGCCGCGGCGGCCGAGCGTGTCGGCGACCTGCCGGAACGGGCGATACCCGGGGACGAGTGAGATGTACGAATCACGGTCTTGCTGACCGGACCCGGTGATCGTGATTGCCGCAGGCGCGCGGCCGACGACGTTCCGCGGGTACGTGAATGTTCCCGAGAGCGTGTGGCCCTCGGGCGACCGGACGTTCACTTCTTCAGCGGTGTAGGGAGCATCGGCGGGCGCGCCGTAGTCGGGGCGACCAAGCGAGATGCGCGCCGCCGCGGCGCCGGTGACGCGCGAAATCGTGGCGTCCTGGGTCGGGATCGTGCCGCCGCTCAAACGACCGGATTGATCGAGCGACATGCGGTGCACGACCGGCCCCAGCGCGATCATCACGCTGTCGCGGCCCACGAACTGCACGCGCGCCTCGATCCGAATGCCGGCGCCCTGGACCAGCACGAACGTGCCCGTGTAGGCGCTCCCCGCGGCTGCGCGCGCCCGGGCGACCATGAGGTCGAGCAGTGCAATGCTCCCATTGAAGAGCGGCACCGGGTTCCCGCCGATCGGGCTCGCCACACGCTGGTTCGCGCCGCCCGCCTCAACCTGGATGATCACCGAATCGGGGATGATATCCAGCGAGCCGTGCTGCACCGGCATGGACTCCACCGGCGCGCCCGGTGCGTACACACGGAACGTGATGCGCGGAACGTTGAGCAGGTCGCGCCGCTCGGCCACGTAGGCGATGCGCGGGCCGCCGCGCATGGCGATGTCGCCGCTCACGGTGGCGTCCGAAATCATGGCCCGCTCGACGAACGCCGTGTCGGTCCCACGCTGGAGGACGTATGCGACCTGCTGGCTGGCGCCCTGGGCGCGGGCGGGGCGGGTGAGGAAGAACACGAGGAAGCCGATGACCACCAGTGCGAGTACGGCCGCCGCGCGCGCCTTGATGCCGGGAGCAAGGTCTTCCGCGTCGCTCTCCGAGATGGGATCACCTTCGAACCCTTCGCGCGCGTCGGCCATCGTCGCGCCGGCGGGCCCCGAATCAGTGTTGTCGCGCGACTCGCCGCTCCCGCGTGCGATGCGAACCAGTGCGAATCCCGCGGCAATCAGACCAAGCGCGATCGCAATCAACATTTCGGCGCCCCATGTCCATGCGCCGCCGTTTCTCGCGACGCGCACGAACACGACTGCTACGGCGGCCACAATCGCAGCACCCGCAACGCGAGTACCGAGTTCGGCAGGCGCCCGACCGGGCCCGGGCCGCGACTTCATATGATGCAGCATCAGCACGCTACTTCTCCTCCTCGGCGTGTTCCTCGGGCGCGGAAGGCCGGGGCAGCCGGCCCGCACGCCTGACGGAGTCACGCAACAGGAATTCAATATGCGCATTCAGCGAGCGGAGGTCATCGTCGGCCCAGCGCTGCACAGCCGTCAGCAGCGCCGGGTCCACACGCAAGAGGAAGCTCTTCCGCTCGGTCGGCACGGCTCAGGGTTCCAGGGTCACGGGCATGGATCGCGTTCGGCTCGCGACTACTGGTAGATCGAACCCGCGTTCACCACCGGGCTCGCGTCACGTTCCGAGCAGAGCACGACCAGCAGGTTGCTGACCATCTGCGCCTTGCGCTCCTCGTCGAGCCGGACGATGCCCTTGTGCGACAGGAGCTCGAGCGCGTTTTCGACCATGCCCACGGCGCCTTCGACGATCTTCGTCCGTGCGGCGATGACGGCAGTCGCCTGCTGCCGACGCAGCATCGCCTGGGCGATCTCCTGGGCGTATGCCAGGTGCGAGATCCGCGCCTCAACGATCTCGACGCCGGCCCGGGCGAGCCGGTCTTGCAGCGCCTTCTGCAGCGCCAGTGAGACTTCGGCCGTGTGTGTCGAGAGCGATTGCTCGTTCTCGGCGTGCGAATCGTACGGATAGCCCTGCGCGACCGCGCGCACCGCGCTTTCGCTCTGGACCGCCACGTACTTCTGGTAGTCATCCACTTCGAAGAGTGCCTCTGCGGTTTCGACGACTCGCCACACGACGATCGCTGCGATCTCGATCGGGTTGGCTCGACCGTCGTTCACCTTGAGCTTGCTCGTCTCGAAGTTCCGGACCCGAAGCGAGATGCGCTTCTTGGCGAGGAACGGGTTGGCGAACCAGAAGCCGGCGGATTTCACGGTGCCCTTGTAGTCGCCGAAGAGCACGAGCACCTTGGCGTCGCCGGGTTCAACGATGAAGAGCCCAGCGAGCGCGATGGACGCGACGACCAGCGTCAGGACCGAGGCGACCAAGCCAACCGGTTGCTGCGCATTGCCGGACTTCACGGCAAACACGACCGCCGCGACCATCACGGCGAGGAGGACAAACAGGGCGACGAAACCATTCGATGCGCGGTATTGGACTTCGCGGAACATGTGGGGCACCTGAGAAAGAGGGTATCAATATGATATCATTTTGATAAGTGGATGTCAAGGGCCCGCTTCCGAGGTCGGCGTGATCGCCCGGAACGGCTTGGGCGGGGAAAGGGCGGAAACAGCAGATCCGTGCGGATAGGACAACTGCGGTCCTAGGGGGGCGCGCGTTGGGAACGTGCCACAGCCCGCGGCCAGCCACTGTAGGTTTTTCAGATCCCCGACCCCAATCCCGCGTTATCAGCCGTTTCCGTGGTTTCCCCGCTCCAGCAGTTCTGTGGTCTATGTGTCCTGCCGCCACTAGTCTCTCCCAGCCTGTCGAAGCTCCAACCGCCGAAGCCATTCGAGCGGCGGCCGAGCGAATTGTGGGCCGAGCGATCCGCACGCCGCTTGTCGCGTTCGACCATGGGATCGAGCTCAAGCTTGAATCCGCACAGCCCATCAAGTCGTTCAAGATCCGTGGTGCCGCGAACGCAATGCTCAGCGCGCCACGCGAGTCGCTGCGCCGCGGCGTGTGGACCGCGAGCGCCGGCAACATGGCGCAGGGCGCCGCATACATGGCGCGCGAACTCGGCGCGCCATGCCGCGTCGTGGTCCCGGAGCACGCGCCGCGCGCCAAGCTCGACGCGATCACGGCACTCGGTGCGACATTCGAGTCAGTGCCGTTCGACGCCTGGTGGGCCGCGATGACCACCGGTGCGCACCCCGGCATGGAGGGATTCTTCGTGCATCCATTTGCCGACACGCGCGTGATGGCCGGCAACGGCACGATCGGCCTCGAACTCGCCGAGGACGCGCCGGATCTCGATGCCGTCCTCGTGCCGTGGGGCGGGGGAGGGCTCGCCCTCGGTGTCGCGGCCGGGCTTCGGGCCGCCGGCGCGCGCGCGCGGGTGTTCGCCGTTGAGGTTGATACGGCTGCACCACTCACCGCATCGCTCGCGGCGGGGCATCCGGTCACCGTGCAACGCACGCCCACGTGGATTGACGGCATGGGGAGCGACCGCGTGTCGGAGCACACGTGGCCCCATGTGCGCGAGTGGATCGCGGGCACCGTGGTCGTGACGGTTTCGCAGGTGGCCGACGCGCTGCGCCGCATCGCGGCGACAACCGGCATCATTCCCGAAGGCGCGGGTGCTGCGCCGCTTGCGGCGGCGCTTCATGACGAACGATTCGCCGGCAAGCGCGTCGTGGCGATCGTGAGCGGCGCGAACGTTGACCCCGCTGTTTCCACTCGGATACTCGCCGGCGCGGATTCATGAGTGCGGGCGTGCTTCGCTTCGGCGCGCAGGGCTGGAACTATCCCGCCTGGGTCGGCCCGTTCTACCCGGCGGGCACGAAGCCGGCGGATTTCCTCACGATGTACGCGCGGGCGTTCGACACGGTGGAAGTGGATTCGACGTTCTATGCGATCCCACCGGCGAAGACCGTACAAGGATGGGCGCGTCGCACGCCGCCGAACTTCACGTTCTCGCTCAAGCTGCCGCAGGAAATCACGCACGAGCGGCGCCTGCGCGACGCGGGCGACCCGCTGCTCCGGTTCCTCGACGTCACGCGCGCACTCGGCGACAAGCTCGGACCGATCCTGATCCAGTGCGGGCCGGACTTCGGGCCCGCGGAACTCCCGGCGCTCGCGGGGTTCCTGCCGCTCCTCCCACCGGACATGCGCTTCGCGATCGAGTTCCGCCAGCGCGGCTGGATCACCGAGGGCGTGGTGGCGCTGCTCAAGGAATACCGCGTGGCGCTCGCGCTCAGCGATGGCAAGTGGATTCCGCGGCAGTGGCTGGTCAAGCTCGCCGAGGATCCGACCACGGACTTCGCCTACCTGCGCTGGATGGGGCCGGACCGTTCGATCGTGGACTACTCGCGCATCCAGGTGGACCGGTCGAAGGAGATCGCCACGTGGGTCGGCACGCTGCGCGGGCTCATGTCACGGGTGACGACTGCCTACGGCTACGTGAACAACCATTTCGCGGGGCACAGCCCTGCGTCGATCCGCATGCTGCAGGAAGGCCTCGGCATGAAAACGATCCAGCCCGAGCTGCTCGGCGAGCAACTCGGGCTGTTTTGATCGGCCGGGTTGGCGCTGGCCGTGCCTCAGCGATTCCTGCCACAACACGCTCCATGTGATCGGCGCGGAGAACCGCACATCTGGGACTTTATCGCGGTCGGCGCACCACGGGGCCGGCGGTGCGGTCGATTCCGTCCGCAGCGGCGTCTGCATCCACTCTTACGCTCGACATGACCTCGACCGGCGCTGGGACCGACACCGGTATCAGCGTAGTGGACACGTTCACGATCACGACCAGCGGATTGTTGCTCAGGTCTCGGATGAGCACGACGTCACCTGCCCCGGCAGTCATCGTCGAGGCACATGCAACGTTCAGCGAGAGCGCGCCAGAGAGCGTCATGCCCGCGGTCAACGGGTGCGCGACAGCCACGGTCTGCCCGAAGGCGCAGCCCGGGACAGCCGTGGTGCTGCCGCCCATCTGGGCGATGAGCAGGTTCGCGGCGGTCAGCGTGTACTGGAATCCGCTGTTTTCGCCGATGTACAACACGCGGCCACCCTGCGCGATGAACGTCTTCAGCGCGTTGACTTCGGTCGTGCTGAACGTGCCAGTTGGGCCGTGCAGGATCAACATCTTCACGTCGGCGGGGACGCTCGACAAGACGGACCGTGTGGTCGTTTGCGCCGTGACCAAACCCTGCGATTCGATGACGCCCTTCGCGGCCAGCCAGTTCCCCGTGAAAGTGTAGTTCGTAAGGACAGGTGTCCCGAAATCGAACAGCAGGATCTTGTTCGCCGTCGCGCGCGGGCCGCTGGGCACGGTGAAGTTCACCAGGTTCCTGAGGAACTGCGAATTCGACGGATATGATGCATTGATGCCGTAGCTTGGATCCAGCCAGTTCACGTCATGGATCACCATGAAGTGGCCGCCGCTCGATGCGTTGCCGCCGAACGCAGTGGCTTCAATCGGCCCGGAGAGGATTCCGCTGCTCGAAGCGGAAAGCGTCTGCGTGCCAACCGTGGCGCCCAGCGTCCACGTCGTTGACGCTTGACCCGATGCTGATGTCGTGGTGGTGGCCGGCGACGCCGAGCCGCCGCTCGAGGCCGTGAAGGTGACAGAACGGCCGGCGATCGCAACGGCGTTTCCGTAAGAGTCGGCAACCTGGACCGTGATCGCCGTTGCCAGCGCGCCGCCTGCGGCACCGGTTTGGCCGGCACCGCCCACCACGGAGAGTCGAGCCGGCGGCCCAGCCGCGACACCGAACGTCGGACCGACCGCCGATTGCAGGCCGGACGACGACGCGGTGAACGACAGCGTGCCGGCCAGCGTGACCAACAGGTTGTTGAACTGGGCCACTCCATTGCGCGCCGTTGCCGTCACGGTTTCACCGGCGTTGAGGGCGGCCGTGAACGCCGACGGTGCGGGCGCGACGAACGGAGAGCCCAGCATCCGCACGTCATCATTGCCGGCGCGAATCGCTGCGGATGAGAGCACGGACAACGACACGGGACCCGAGAACCCGGTCGCGAGGTTGTTGAACGCATCGCGCGCGTCCACGGTCACGAGGTCGAGCGGCGTGCCGGCCACTGCGCCGGCGGTCGGGTAGTTCTGGAACACGAGCCGCATCGCCGGACCGTGCGTCACGGTGACGGGCGCGGACGTCGCGCCGCGCAGGCCCGGCGCGCTCGCGCTGATCGTGTACGCGCCGGCAACGAGCAGGCGAGCTGCCGAGAACCGCGCCACTCCCGCGACGGCATTCGCCGTGGCGGCGCCGACCAGCGATCCACCGGACGGGCCAGACGCAACGCCAAGCGTGACCGGGCCGTTGAACCCGGCGGCGACGCCGCCAAAGGCGTCCAGTGCATGTACGACTATCTCGAAGGAGTTCCCGGCGACGGTCGCCTCCGGCGGCTGCGACGCGATCAGCAGCGCAACAGGATCGATGGGGCGAGCCGTAGCAGCAAACGTGACCGGGGAGCCGTCGAGTCCCGCTGCGGACGCGGTGAGCGTTTGCGGCCCCGGCGTCGTGCCGAGTCTCCATGTCGTCTGCGCGCGACCCTGCGCGTCGGTACGAGCGGTCGCCGTGCCAACAAGGCCACCGCCACTCGCCGCGAATGTGATGGCGACATCGGCAGCGGGGCCGCCATCGCGAGCGGTCGCCTGCACAACAACGGGCTGTGGCAGTTGCGAACCGGCTGGGCCCTGTTGACCGCCACCGCTCACGGCCGCAAGCCGTTGGGGCGGCGACAAGACGGTCAGTACTGCGGCATCCGACTGACCCGTAAGCAGCCGGGCGCGAATGGTCGTGCTCCCGCGCTGCGCGCCCGCGGTACCCGCTCCCGTGCCGTCAACGCGAGCGATGGTTTCGTTGTCCGATGAGAACGCGATCGGCGTGCCCGCGATCACGGCGCCATTGGCATCGAGCGCGACGGCGGACACGTTGAAAGTCTCACCCGTGTTGGCCGTCAGCGCTCGTGGCGAAATCACGACGGACGTCGCATTTGCGCCTTGACCCGTGTAGCGCAGCGGAATCGTCACCGTCGCCGGCGGAGGCGGCCCCGCACCCGGCCGCGTCGGAACCACTGTGACGCGCGCTGGCCCGCCGCGAAATACGGTATCGCCGCGCGCATTCACGTAGCGCAGGTTGAGGTCGAGCGGTATGCCTTCAGGCGGTGTGTTCGCCGGAATCCGCACCGGGAGCGTGACCGTGAGGTCACGCGCGCCGTCCGGGAACGCAATCAGCGTATCAAGCGCCACCGAGCCGTCGGGATGATGCAACAGCACGCGCACACGGTTGAAGGCCGTTGCGCCGTCGCCGCTGGTCTGGAATGCCGGCGTACCAGTCGGCCACTCGGCGACCCAGGCAATCGGCTGGCCGACCACGAACCCGACGCCCGGATTCACGATCCCGGCCGGTTCACGGCCGCACGCCAACGCCACCACCGCACTGACGAACACGGAGGCGCGCGCCACAAGGGCTGTCCGTCGCCAAGTACCGCTTTGCATCAAGACCGAAAGTACGCGAAACCGGGGCGCCGCAACAAGCAGCCAGGTCGCACTGCCAATGTGACTTGCATCACAGCGAGTTCCCCGCCGCCGAGGGCGCTAGGTTTCGCTCGAACGCCCCCTATTCCGACATGTCACCGACCCGCCGCATCGTCACGTTGCTGATTACGCTGTCCGTCGCGGCGGTCTGCATCCGCCTCGGGTTTTGGCAGGTTGGCCGGCTGCGCGAAAAACAGGCGTACAACCAGCTGCTCACCGAACGCCTGGGCATGGCCACGCTCGCCGCCGCGCTCCTGCCGGGGGACACAGGGGTCGGCCGCTACCGTCGGGCGACCCTGACGGGCGCTGCTGATTACCCGCGCGAGATCGCCTGGGGTCCTCGCATGCGCAACGGCTCACCCGGCGTGCACTTCCTCACACCGGTGCCGTTCGGCGGCGGCGATAGCGCGATCCTCGTGGACCGCGGCTGGGCCTATTCCGCGGACGCGCGCACGACTGACTTTGGCCGCTGGCGCGAAGGCGATTCGATCTCGGCGTCCGGTTACACCGAGACGTGGGTGCAACCGTGCGGCGCAGGCGCGCAGGGCCCACTGCCGCCCACGTGCGGCGACAGTGTGCAACGCCTGCTTCGGCGGCTGGATCGTACTGCGGCCGAGCGACTCGTCGGGCGGCCGCTCGCGCCGTACATCCTCATGCAGACATCGGACAGTGCGCTGCGGGCCGACTCGGTGCCGGTGCGCGTCGGGCTGCCGGCGTTCGACGAAGGCCCGCACCGCGGCTATGCCTTCCAGTGGTTTGCGTTCGCGGCCGTGGCGATCGCCGGCGGCGTGCTGCTGGTGCGGGCTAAGCCACCCGCTCGCGCTTGAACTGGAGCAGCGCGACCGCCGCCACGATCATCGCGCCGCCGACGGCCGTGCGCCACGTCAGCGCCTGACCCAGCGCCAGCACGCCAATGACCGCCGTGAGGAAGGGCTCGATCGTGCTCACGATTGCCGTCCGGACCGGTCCGAGCCGCATCAGCCCCATGAGGAAGAAGACGGACGGCAATACCGTGCTGAACAGCACCAGCGCGGCGATCGCCAACCAGGAACGTGCCGACAGCGCATAGTCGAACCCGCCGCTCCCCACCGACCAGAGCAGGAAGCACACCGCCGCGCCGATCTTCGAGAGCGCGCTCGTGACCGCGACGGGGTGGGTCTTTTGCATCGCCTGCATGGTCGGGATGTAGGCGCCGTACACGATCGCGGCGGAGAGCGCGAGGACGACTCCGCTCCAGAACGGCGCCAGCCCGAGGATGCCGATCGCATTGCCCGACACAGAACCGGCGGACGGCGCGCCGGCGATCACGACGATGCCCCCGAAACTCAGCGCGAGCGCGCCAAGCCGCTGACCGGTCATCCGCTCCGCGCCGCGCATGGCCTGTACCAGCGACACCCACGCCGGGTATGTGTAGAAGAGGAAGGCGAGCGTCGCCACCGGGATGTACGCGATACTCGAGAGCGCGAGCCCGACGAGCAGTGCCTGCCCGCCGCCGCCGATCACCAGGAACTTCGTGAGCTCGCGGCCGCGCACGCGGGGGTAGCCGCGGACACCGACGAACCCGGTCATCACCACGGCCGCCAGCACATAGCGCCACGCGAGCACCGTCGGGAGTACGGCGCCGCCGCTGATCGCCACGCTGGTGAGTGTGCTGACTGCGGCGAAGCCGAGGGCGGCGAGCAGGGTGAACCCGGTGCCCACCACCGCCTGATCCGCCGCGCGGTCCGCCTGCGCCGCCGTCGCGGGACTCGTCACGACATGAACCGGCCGAGGACGAGTATCGAGAGCGTGAAGTAGATGAGGAGTCCGGTCACGTCCACGAGCGTCGCGACGAACGGCGCGGACGCGCTGGCCGGGTCGAAGCCCAGCCGCTTCAGGACGAACGGCAACATGGAACCGGCCATCGAGCCGAACGTCACGATCGCGGTCAACGCGAGGAACACGTTGGTCGCGACGAGTTCCCACGGCGTCCCGTTCTCCTCGTAGTTGTAGCCGACCTGGCCGTCGCCCAGCGTCCAGCCGGCATCGAACCCGGCCTGCGCCAGCCCGACACGCGCCGCGCCGATCGCGCCGAGGATCACACCCAGCGCGAGACCCGTCGGCAACTCGCGCAGCGCGACGCGCCACCAGTCGGCCAGGTGCACCTGGTTGAGCGCCATGGCGCGGGTCACCAGCGACGTCGCTTGCGAGCCGGAGTTGCCGCCGCCGCTCATGACGAGCGGGATGAAGAGCAACAGCACGGGCAGCCGCGTCAACTCCGAGTCGAACCCTTGCATCACCGAGGTCGTGAACATCTGCAGGACGATGAGGATCGCCAGCCACCCGGCGCGCTTGCGGATCATGGCCACGATACCCATCTGCATGTACGGCTCCTCGAAGGCCTCGACGCCGCCGAGTTTCTGCACGTCTTCCGTCTGTTCCTTCTCGATCACGTCGATCACGTCGTCAACCGTCGCGACGCCGAGGATGCGTTCCCGGTCGTCCACGACGGGAATCGCCACGAGGTCGTATTCGGCGATCAGCCGTGCGACCTCCTCGCGGTCCGCCGTCACCGACACGCGCCGCACCTCGGGCCACGCGACATCGGCAATCCGGGCCCCTTCCGGCGCGGCGAGCAGTTCACGCAGCGAGAGCACACCACTGAGCGCGCCGTCCACGTTGAGTGCGTACAGCGTGTTCATCGCCTCGCGGCGACCGGACCGCGCAATCTCCCGTACGCGCCGGAGCGCTTCCTCGACCGTGTACGACTCCGGGACCGAGACGACGTCGGTCGTCATCAGCCCGCCGGCGCTGTCCGGCGGGTACTGGAGCAGCTGTTCGGTCTGGCGGCGCGTTTCGGCCGGGAGCGCGTCAACGATTTCTTCCGCGCGCTCCTCGTCAATGCCCTCGAGCGTGTCGGCCCGATCGTCCGGCGTCATGGCCGCAACAAGCGTCGCCGCCTGCTGCGCACTCATTTCCTCGAGCAACTCGCCGCGCAGTTCGTCCGCGAAATACTCGAGCACCGCGGCGGCGCGATCGGACGGCAGCGCGGCGAGCAGGACGGGGATCTGGCTCCGTGGCAGCGCCTCCGCGACGTCGGCGAGGTCGGCCGGGTGCAGGTCCTCGGTCTCCGCCGCGACGGTGCCCGGTTCGGTCTCGAGCAGGTCGAGGATGTCGGGCGCGAGCAGCGCCGCGAGGGACTGCTCTGCCTTGCGCGCGCTGGTGGTGGTCATCGGGGGTCTCCAGGGCGGTCGCGGAAGCTGCGCGGTCACCCCGTCACGGATGAAGAACGGGCACTGCTCTTATAGATGTGGGGCGAAGCTAATCGCCATTCTGCGTCGGCAACACCCTGTGAGTCCCGGCCGGGGCCCGGTGCTGAAACCCGCGCCGGGACCCCGGCGTAGTCCAGGGCAAGAAGACGTCCCGACGACATAGCAACCTTTCGGGTCGTTCGGGGTTCTAAGTAGGCAGAAGGGTGAGAATCGAAAGCGGGTAGTTGGTAACTCGGGGTTGAGCGCCGGTGCTGGTGGGGGGCCGGCCTCCTCCCTTACCGACTGCCCGCTTTGGTATTTTCCCACGATGACAGCAGTCGCGTTTCTCGGGCTTGGGGCCATCGGCGCCCCGATGGCGAAGCACCTCGCGGCGCCGGAGTTCTCGCTCCGCGTCTGGAACCGGACGGCCTCGCGCGCCGCAAGCTTTGCGGCCCAATACCAGGCGACGCATTCGGACACTCCTGCGGCGGCCGCCGCCGGCGCGAAGTTCGTCGTCACCTGCCTTCCGACCTCCGACGACGTCGCGGCGTTGCTCGACGGTCCGGCCGGGCTCGAGGCCGGGCTCGCGGAAGGCGCGATGCTCATCGACTGCACGTCAGGCGATCCCGCGACATCGCGCCGGATCGCGTCGCGGCTCGCGGCGAGGGGCGTGGCGTTCATTGACGCGCCGGTGTCAGGCGGCGTCGCGGGCGCCGAAATCGGCACGCTGACGATCATGGTTGGCGGGTCGCCGACCGACATGAACCGCGCGATGCCCGTGCTCGAGGCGTTCGGCGAGAAGATCGTGCACTGCGGTCCGGTGGGCGCCGGACATGCCCTGAAGGCCATCAACCAGGCGATGCTCGCGGTGCATATCTGGAGCCTCGGCGAAGGACTCGCCGCGCTCGCACGGGCCGGCGTGAACCCCGCGGTCGCGCTCGACGTGATCAACGCGTCGAGCGGCCGCTCGAATTCCTCGCAGAACCTCTTCCCGCAGCGGGTCCTCACCCGAGCGTTTCCGCGGACCTTCCGTCTCGCGCTGCTCGACAAGGACGTCGGCATCGCGGCGCGCGCGCTGCGCGAGCAGAAGGTGCCGGCGCCGATGATCCAGCTCGCGGCGGAGCTGATGAGCATGGCGCATCGCGAGTTGGGCGAGGAGGCCGACCACGTCGAGGCGGTCAAGGTGATCGAGCGGATCGCCGGCGAAGTGATTGACTAGCTGCGCCCCGTACCCCGGCTGACCACTTCATGACGGCTTCACTCGAGCAGGTTCGCGCGCAGTTTCCCGCGCTCGCGCGTTCGCATGGCGGGGTGCGGGTGGCGTATTTCGACGGACCCGGAGGCACGCAGGTGCCGCAAGGCGTCGCGGACGCGATGGCGGACTACCTGCTGCATCACAACGCCAACACACACTGGGAATACCCGACCAGCGCCGAGACCGACGCGATGCTGGCGGGCGCTCGTGCGGCCATGGCCGACTTCCTCAATTGCGATGCCAGCGAAGTCGCGTTCGGCAACAACATGACCACGTTGACCTTTCATATCGCGCGAGCGCTGGGCGCGCGGTGGGGCGCGGGCGATGAGATCATCGTGACGGACCTCGACCATCATGCGAACATCGCGCCGTGGCTGCGGGTCGCCCGTGAGCGGGGTGTCACGGTGCGGCACGCGCGCGCCGACATCGACACAGGCGAACTCGACTGGGCTTCGCTGGGCGCCCTCGTGGGCGCCAAGACCCGCCTCCTCGCGATCGGCGGCGCTTCCAATGCGATCGGCACCGTCAACGACATCGCGCGCGCGACCGCGCTCGCACGCAGCGTCGGGGCGCTCAGCTTCGTGGACGCCGTGCACTACGCTCCGCACGTGCTGGTTGATGTCCGCGCGCTCGACTGCGATTTCCTTGCGTGCTCGCCGTACAAGTTTTACGGGCCGCACACCGGCGTGCTGTACGGTCGCCGCGACTTGATCAATGCGCTCGACGCGCCGCGGCTCGACCCCGCACCGAGCGCCGATGGCGAGCGGCTCGAGACCGGGACGCAGAACCATGAGGGGATCGTGGGTTCGGGCGCCGCCGTGGATTTCCTGGCGTCGCTCGGCGGAAGTGCCGGCAACGGCTCGCGACGTGCGCGGTTGGAAGCCGCCTTCACGGGGCTCCACACGCGAGCGCACGGGCTGTTCACACGCCTGTGGGACGGGCTCGGCGCGATCTCCGGCGTGACCCGCTACGGTCCGCCGCCCACAAGGCCGCGGACGCCGACCGCGGCGTTCACGGTGTCTGGCGTGGACTCAACGGGAGTGGCGAAGGCCCTCGCCGCGCGAGGCGTCTTCGTGTCGCACGGCGATTTCTACGCGAGCACCATTGTCGCGCAGCTGGGCCACGGCGACGACGGGCTCGTACGCGCCGGCTGTGCCTGCTACACCAGCCCCGACGAGATCGAGCGACTGCTTGAGGGCGTCGCCGTGATCGCGCGCGCGGCTTAGCTCCGCGATTCGGTGCGGCGGTTGGGCGTGGGGATGAATCGGCGGCGCGCGACGGCGGCGCGGCGGCTGCTGGTGATTGCCCTCGCAGGATTCGGCGGCGCTTGTGCCGTGAACGAACCCCTTCCTGTTGCGGAAGGGCTCGTGGTCACCGCGGATTCCACGTTCTGGCTCAGCGTCAGCGCGGACAGCGCTACGCTGCGCGGCGTGCCGACGCTGGTGGCGCGCGTCGGGGGGCGGTTCGTCGAGTTGTATGTCACGGATGACGACCGGTCGTATCCGGATGCGGTATTCGTCGGGTACCGGATGTTTGCGCGCGACCTGATGCGCGGCGACTCCGTGGAGCTGCTGCGCGATACGACGATCGAGCGCCTCGCGAACCAGTACGCGCGCGCACACCCGGGAGTCGCGCCGCTGGATCCCGATGAGCCGGAAGCCGAAAACCCCGAGATGCATGCGACCGCCGACCTGGAAATCGTCTCGGTGCTTGGTCCGGTGATATCGGTGGAAACCCATCTGGACGTGGATCCGGCGGATACGAGCGCGTCCGAGCATGCGCACAGCTATCGCCGTCATGCCGTTGATATCGCGACGGGCCGCGTCCTGTCGCTGGCGGCGGAGTTCGGCGATTCGGCAGCGGCGCGTATCGCGCGCGAGGGGACCGCCGAGTGGACCCGTTCGCGCGCGGCGATCCTCGCGCAGCCGGGTCTCACGTCAGCGGCCAGCCGCGCGATCCTGGAGACCTTTGCATTCGACGCGACCAGCTTCGGTGTTGTCGAACACGATGGCGGCGTTGGCGTCGCGTTCGCGGTGCCCGCGCGCGGGCGGAGTCCCGACATCGAGCCCGTGGTGCTGACGGCAGTTCCTGCCCCGGCGCCGCAGTGGTGGTCCGGGATCGCGGATGAATCGGGACGTTCGGCAGGCGATACGACCCGGTGGCGTGGGCCGGCCGGAAGCCTGGTGGAGGTCACCGAAGCGGGCGGAACCACCCTGCTGCTCGAGCGCGCCGATGGCCGGTCCAGCCGACTGTCCGCCCCGGCGGCGGCGATCGAGCGAGTGATCTGGCTCGACTCCACCGTGTCGGAGGCGTGGCGGGTCGCACTGCGACAGGCGTTCTCGGTGGCCGCGTCGTACGACCGGGGACGCCAGGTGGCGACCGTCCGCGGCATCCGGCCGCAGGATGCGCCGCATGCCGCGGTTCGCCCAGTGGTTGACCCTCGCGCGACGCTGCATCTTCCACGGCATGAGCCAGCTTCCCAGCGCATCCGCGGCGCGCCACACCGTGGCGCAGTCGCGCCACGAGTCCACCGCGCTCATGATGCCGACCGACGAGAATGTGCGCGGCCACGTGTTCGGCGGCGCGATTCTCGCCATGCTCGACAAGACGGCCGCCGTCGCGGCGATGCGGCATTCGCGCCAGCCCTGCGTCACGGTGTCAGTGGATCGCGTGGATTTTCGCGAGGCCATCATGGTGGGCGAACTGGTGATCATGAAGGCGAGCGTGAACTGGGTCGGGCGAACGTCCATGGAAGTGGGCGTACGGGTCGAGGCGGAGAACATCCTGACCGGGGTCCGGCGTCACACGCATTCGTGCTACACGACGTTCGTCGCGATTGACGAAGCCGGGCGGCCTTCGCCGGTGCCGCCACTGGAACTGGAAACCGAGGACGATCGGCGGCGGCACGCCGCGGCCACCGCGCGGCGCCAGCGACGACTCGAGGAGCGGAAGACGGAGCGTCGCTCGCCGTGAAGATCCCCGGCGCTCGCGCGTGGTCGCTGGATTCCGCGACGGCTGCGTTGCCGCTGGTCCGGCGAATCGCGGACGACTGGATTGCCGGCCACGAGCGCTGGCGCGTTGCGGTCGCCGATTTCGACGTCGTGAACGCCGCGACGCTGAATCCGGCGAGCACGGATGGCCAGGAGGCGCTCGACGCCGTGATGGCCGTCGCCCACGAACTGGACGCGCTGGCGGACGAGCTGGCTGCGCTGAACGTGCAGATCGGCGCGGGGTCGGACGGCGTGGTGCTGCAGTTTGCGACCGCGCCGGGTACGGAAGCGATCTACTGGACTCCGGGTTCAGCGCGGCCGACGCACGAACGGCCCTTCGTTGCCGTCCGAGCGTCGGATCAGGATGCCGGGGTCGAGGGGATTTCGGCTACCGGCGCCGGCTGACCCACGAACGGTACGTCCACCTCCTGACCATCCCGGGCACAGGAGGTCGCGGCAAACACCTCGCGCGCCTCACGCTCGAGCAGTGACGGATCGCGCGAGTAGCGGGCCGAGAAGTGGGTGAGCATCAGGCGGCGTACACCGGCACCGGCGGCCACCAGCGCCGCCTCGCGCGCGGTCGCATGCCCCGTCTCCAGTGCGCGTTGCGCTTCCTCGTCGGCGAAGGTGGCTTCGTGGACGAGCAGGTCGGCGTTGAGCGCGGTCTCAATGGTCGCACCGCAGGGGCGTGTATCTCCGGTCACCACGACCTTGCGTCCCGGCCGGGTCGGCCCGACCAGCGTTGACGGCTCGATCACGCGCCCGTCGGCGAGGGTGATGGACTCGCCCTTGTGGATGCGACCCCAGAGCGGGCCTTCGGGGATTCCGAGATCCCGGGCCAGGTCGGGATTGAACACACCGCGGCGTTCATCTTCGATCAGCGCCCAGCCGATCGCGCTCGCACCCTTGTGGTCCACCGCATAGGGGAGCATCGAGTAGTCCTTGCGGCGGATTGCCTCGCCCGGCGTGACCTCGACCACATCCAGCCGGAAGCTGAGCCGATCGTTTCCGATGCCCTCCGCGCGACGGAACAGCTGCGCGGCGCCCTTGGGTCCCCAGATCCGGAGCGGTTCGGTGCGTTCCTGCAGCGTGAGCGTGCGCACCAGTCCCAGCACACCAAGGAAATGATCGGTGTGGAAATGCGTGAAGAAGATGTCGCCGAACGCGAACGACACGCCGTACCGCATCATTTGCCGCTGCGTGCCTTCACCGCAGTCCACGAGCATCGTCTCGCCCTCGCGGGCGATGGCGAGCGCGCTCACGCCACGTTCGATCGTGGGGCGGGAGGCGGCAGTGCCGAGGAAGGTGACGGAAAGGGACACGCGAGGAAACTAGCCGGAACGGCTACGACGAGTGTTGGGTGGTCGGTGGTCGGCTATCAGTCGTGGTCACCTCAACCGAACACCGACCACCGACCACCCATCACCCGCTGTTGTAGTTCCCAGCCAACACGCGCTCGAACACCCCCTCATCTATGTTCCCCCCGCTCAGCACCACGGCGCAGGGGAACTCGATCTCGCCGGCCCGGCCGGCCAGCAGGGCGGCGAGGCCTGCTGCACCGGCGCCCTCGACGCGGCGGCCTTCCTCGCGCCAGAGGTACGCGACGGCCTCGGCCACCGCCGCTTCGCGCGCGACGGCGATGCGCGTGAGCGATTCGCGGGCTTGCGCGAGCATCGTGGTATCCACGAGCCCCGCGAGGCCGTCACACAACGTCGGCATGTGCGGGTCGTCGGCTGGCGCGTTCGCCGCGAGCGCACGCGCCATGACGTCAGTGTGGGCGCTCTGCGCCCCGATGAGCGCGACACCCGGCGCCGCGTCGTTGAGGTAGCCGCCCATGCCGCCGCACAGTCCGCCACCCCCGACGTTCGTGATGATCGTGCGGACTTGGGGAAGGTCCTCGACAATTTCCAGCGCGACCGTTCCCTGGCCGGCCAGCAGGTCACGACCGATGCACGGGTTCACGAAGGCCGCGCCGGTGCGCGAGGCGTGGGCGATGGCGAGCGCCTCCGCCGCGTCGTAGTGCGGCGCGGACGCGTCCACGACGGCGCCGGCCGCGGCGATCCTGTCGCGCTTGGCGGCCGGCGCATGGGCGGGCACGAAGACCGTGCAGGGGACGCCCAGCACGTGCGCGGCATGCGCGATGCCGGCGCCGTGGTTGCCGGCGCTCGAGGCAACGACGCCACGCGCCCGGATTCCTGGATCGAGGCAGGCGAGCGCGTTGGTCGCGCCGCGCAACTTGAACGAGCCGGTCCGTTGCTCGCACTCGCACTTCAGCCACACGTCGCCGCCCAGGTATTCGCTGAGCGTTTCGCTGCGGACGAGCGGCGTGCGCACGACATGCGCCGCAATGCGCGCGGCCGCAGCCCGGACGTCTCCGGCGCTCGGCAACACGGACGATTGCTTCACCGTGCAGGCCTACTCGGTCTGGGTGGCAGCATACCGCTCTGGAACCTATCGAAACCGCTTGACCCGCGACGAAACCGGACTAGGTTTAACCCCGTGACGTCGGCCCCGCCCGATCGTATCTCGGCGGGGCTTGTCGTTTCAGGAAGTGCATCAGGTAGCTGGACTGGCATGCCTGAGACCGGAGTGCGACCGGCCGCCGTGTGAGGTGACGCGTCCACCCAAGAGGTATTCGCTGGGGCTGTAGCTCAGCTGGGAGAGCGCTGCATTCGCACTGCAGAGGTCAGGGGTTCGATCCCCCTCAGCTCCACTAGAGGAACAGGTAATAGGTAGTAGGTAGTAGGTAGTGGATATTAGGAGAAGAATTGCCCGCCGCCGCGCGGTAGGACGTAGAGTTCCAATGCCGGCGTGCGTGGCAACCGGGGTCCCTCGGCCGCCAGGTGCTTCGCACCGGCGGCCTTCTGCGTTTCTGCGGGGCCGGTGGGGTATCTTCTGGTACCATGAAACGCACTTTCGCGGTGGTCTCGGCCGGTTCGCTGCTGATCAACACCGCCTGCTTCAGCTACCTCCCGCCCGCGGGCGGCGCGGTTGCGCCAGCGACCGATGTGCGGATCGAGCTCACCGGCGACGGCAGTTCTACGATGGCGGCCATGATTGGCCCGCGGGTACGAACGGTCTCGGGCCGCGTCCGCGCGGTTGACGCGGCCGGCACGACTATCCTCGATGTCGAGCAGGTGGCGACGTGGGATGGTGTGGCGACGGCGTACCTGGGGCGTGATGCGGTGCGGCTTCCACGTGAGGTGATCGCACGAGCCGACGTCCGCACGCTGGATCGGAGGCGTTCGTGGGTTGCTGCCGGTGCGATCAGTGCGGCGTTCGTGGTTGTCGCGGCAGCGGCCTTTGCCAAGGCACGCTCGCGAGCGTCGGGCAACCATGGCCGGATCGGCGGGTCGCCGCCAGACTTGCGCGCGATACCCTGACGCGGTGCTGGTCGCGAAACGAAAACGGCCCGGCGATTCCGCCGGGCCGTTTCGCGTTTCTGGCTGCCGTTCGTGCGCCTACGGCACGAAGTTGGGATTCGTCTCCTTCTCGGAGCGAGGCGTGACGAAGCAGAGGTCGCGGCCGGTCATGTCCTCGCCAATTCCCGGGCGGTTGAGGGCGGCCCAGCGCTTGAGGTCGCCAAGGCGGCGCCCTTCGAGCCACAGCTCGATCCCGCGCTCACGCTTGAGGGCCGTCCACGCTTCGGTCGCGTTTGCCGCCGTGAGCGCCGGCAGCGCAAGCCCCGTGCGCCGTGCGTTCAGGATGGTCATCGCACCCGTCACGTCGCCGCCCACCAGCCTCGCCTCGGCTTCGATCAACCGCATCTCCCAGCCGGTCGAAAGGTTGATGGGCGCCGTCTGGCTGTTGTGCTTGGTCTGGAAGTACCAGCGCACCCGGCCGAGCGAACCCACGGCGGCGTCGCCCAGCAACTGCGTCGCGCTCGAGTCGAACGGCACGCGGGGATCGCGCGTGGCCTTGCGATAGGCATCGTAGTACGTGTTCCACACCGTGTGTGCGCGGTACGGCTGGTTCGCTGAGGCCCAGAAGATGCGGTTGTACTGGTCGAGGTCCGTGATGAAGTACGACATGCGGTACACGAACGTGTTCGCAATGGTCGCCGCATCGGCCGTCGCACCGGTGAGGTTGTTCTTGTCGAGGCGGACCGACGCCCGACCGGCCGTCGCCGCGCTGACAAGGTTGGCGTTGGCGGCCGCGGTCGCGACTGCGATGGCCTCGGTGAAGTGCGCCTCGGCCCGATCCAGGTACACTGACGCGGCCTGCTTCGCGCCGCCGTTGATCACGCCGTCGCACATGTTTTCGCCGAGGAGGCGGTTGGCGTAGCCGGCCCACACGAGTGCCTGCGCGACGTTCACGTTCTTGGCGGCGTCGGCGTCGCCCAGGATCGCCTTCGTGCGGGTGACGGCATCTTCGGCCGTCCACCGCGCCTGCTGCGAGAGGTTCCACTGCGTGCCGACTTCATCATCCATCAGCCGGCCGTTCTGCTGCTGGACCGAGATACCGAACGAGCCGGTCGAACCGGCGGGAAAGATCTCGCGCGACACGGCGCCGCCGGTGTAGCCGACCCAGTTCATGGCCTCGGCGAGGTTGCGCCCCGCGCCGTTGACGATGGCGGCGAGTGCGGCCTTGTTCTCGAGAAACCCGGCCTGGACAGGGCCGGGGTTGGTCACGTCCACGCTGCAGGCCGCAGTCACGATCCCTGCGCCTGCGATTGCGGTGAGTCCCGCGACGCGACGGATCACTGGCTTGATCATCGAAGTCATCGGAATGGTCCTAGAAAGAGATGCGGAAGGAGGTGGTGTACGTCGCCGGGGCAGGGATGTGCTCCGAGATGTACCGAACCGTTGCGTTGAAGCCGTCGTTGCCCGACATCTCGGGATCAAATAGCGGCATCCCGTAGTTGCGACGGTAGAAGTTCTTGGCCGAGAACAGGAACGAGCTGCTGGCCGTGCGCGGGATGAGCCGCCCGAGTGGAACTTCGATCGTCAGGTCGCGAAGCTTGAAGAAGTCCGCCGGGAAGATGAACATGTCCGACCGGATGTTGGTCGGCACGCAGGTGAGGCGCTCTCGCACCGTCACGGGCTGGTTCGCGGTGAGCTTCGGGTAGGCGTCGAAGCAAGTCGGCCAGAGCACGGAGCGCGTGAGCGCTTGATACGAGGCGTCCTCGTTGATGTACGCGCCGCCCTGATACTCGCCGCGCAACGTCGCGGTGATGCTGCGCCAGGTGCGCACCGAGATTGTGCCGCCGATCGTGCGCGTCGGCTGGCTCGGGCCGAAGTCGTAGTTCGACACCGTGTCCGGGGTACCACCGACTTCGTTCGGGTTGCGGATCAGGCGCCCGCGGACAACCGGCGCCGGCTTGCCCTTCACGACCCAGCCGTTGTTGCCGACCGAGAACGACGGCGCGCCGCCCAGGTCGAGCACTTCGCTCTTGTTGGTGCTGAGGTTGACGCCTGCATTGATGCCGAGCATGGGGCGGTCAAGGACGATCGTGTTGATCGCGATCTCGAGGCCGGACTTCTGCATCGATCCGGCGTTCTTGAGCGAACTCGCCAGGAAGCCGTTCGACGGCGCATTCCGCACCGAGAACAGCGCATCGGTGGTCTTGGCGTTGTAGTAGGTGAAGTCCGTGTTAATGCGACCGTCGAGGATCGAGTGGTCGAATCCGAGTTCAAGCTCAGCGGTACGTTCCGGACCCAGCTCCGGATTGCCCAGGTTCGCCGGGCGAACGGCCGGCTGGCCTCCCCAGCCGACGGGGTTCCAGGTCTGCACGGCCGCGAAGGCGCCGGGCGCGCGGCCTGCCACGCCCCGGGCGGCGCGCAGCTTGAGCGTGCCGAACTGGTCCTTCCAGAACGACTCGTCGCTGAGCACCCACGTCGCGCTGATCTTCGGGTAGGTCTGGAAGCCGAAGTCACGGCCGAACGCACTGTTGCCGTCCACGCGGGCGCCGATCGTGACGAAGTAGCGGTCCTTGTAGCCGATCAAGGCCTGGCCGAACGCGCCGCCGGTGACGACGGTCTGGCGGTTTTCATCGGCGTTCTTGATCGCGCCGCTGGCCACCGTGGCTTCGGTCGGGGCGGGGAAGTTCTCGCTGAGGCCGACCACGTCGGAAACCAGCGTCGAGACATACTGCGTTCCGGCCGACGCCGTGACGCGCAGGTCGCTGCGCGGATTGAACTCGTAGTTGTTCACCCAGTCCGAGCTGAAGGTCGTGGACGACCAGCGCTGGTTCTGGATGAAGCCGAGCGGGACGGCGGGGAATCCGTATGGGCGCAGGTTGCGATTCTCGAGCGCGGCGCGGTCGTACCCGACCGTGAACTTGCTGGAGAGCTTCACCAGCGGCGTCCACGTGAGCGTCGTGCCCATGGTGGATCGGTCAATCGTCTGGTTCAGCTGCTGCTCGAGCACCCGCCGGATCGTATCCGGATTGGCGCTGGCGAAGTAGTTGCGGTCGCGGCGGAACGCGTTCAGCGTGACGCCCTGCGCATTGTTGCCGGCCGGCGTCTGCGCGATCAGGTCCTGCGTGTACGCGCTGCTCCAGCTCATCGCCAGGTTCTTGGCCGGCGAGAAGTCCAGGTTCAGGCGCAGGTTGTATTTCTTGTCCCGGTCGTTCGGCAGCACGCCGTCGGTGTTGTCCGCGCCGGCCGAGATCAGGTACTTCACGTTGTTCTGCGTGCCGCCGGAGACCTGCGCGTTCATGCCGAAGCGCTGGCCGTTCCGGAGGAACGGATCCATGTAGAGGAACGGCACCGTGTCGGTGCCGAACTTCTGCAGCTTGCTGATGCCCGTGTTGAACTGTGCGGTCCATTTGGCCGCGCCCTGCGTGCCCCGCTTGGTGAAGATCTGGATCACGCCCGCGGCCGCGTCCGTGCCATACAGCGTCGCGGCGGCCGCGCCCTTCACGATCTCGATCCGTTCGATGTCCGCCGGGTTGATGTCGCTCAGCGGGCTGGCGTACGCGTTCGCGCCACGCTGCGTCGTGCCGGTGAAGATGCCGTTCCGCGGGTACTCGTCGCTGCGCGTGCGGACGCCGTCCACATAGATCAGCGGCTGGTTCGTCAGGGCGACGCTGGTGGTGCCGCGAAGCCGGATGGCGGAGCCGCTGCCGGCGTTGCCGTTGCCGCCGGAGATGCTGACCCCGGCCATGCTGCCGGCGAGCATCGAGGACACGTCCGTCGCGACTTTCGGGGTATCGCCGAGGTTGAGCTGGGCGATCGAGTTCCCGACCTCACGCTTACGCGCGGCGCCGGCGGTGCCGGTCACGACGACTTCATCGAGCGACACGGCCGCCGTGGTCACTGCGAAGTCGAGTGGTGCCGCAGTGCCATTCGTGATCATGACGGTCCGCTCAATCGGCGAGAATCCGATCGCGCGCACACGCACGACCTGCGGGCCGGCCGGCACGCCGGCGAACGAGTACGACCCGTCGCGCGCGGTCATCGAGCCAAGCCGCGTGCCGACGACGAAGACCTGCGCGTTCGCCACGGGCTGTTGCGTCGCGGCGTCAATGACCTTGCCGCGGATCGAGCCGCCCCCCTGGGCGGCCGCGCTGGCAAGTGGGGGCGCCGCGAGCGCCGCGAACGCGGCGAGCGACAGGGAAATCCGGCGGAACAACCGCAACATCGGATCCTCCAGCGTAGTTAGAAGTGTGCCGTGACGGGGAATCGCGCGCAGCACAGGGGGCCGCGTACCCACTTGGTTTACCGGTTACTCGCACCTAAACGTCACGACGGCGTGCAGCATGTCAAGGTTGTCCGCCGCCGTGCCCCGCCTCGCTGTCCCGGGCCGGACCGCTACCAGCCCTTGGCCCTGCGCAGCTCGGTGACGTGTGCCGTGTGATGCCTCGAGTGCCAGGAGTACAACGCGGTCATCCAGTCCACCGTGCGCTCGCCGTGGTCCGGGTGCACCCAGACGCGTCCGAATTCGGCGGGCTTGAGTGACTTGAGGAGCATCGTCCAGCGGGCATGCAGGCCGTCCAGGATGTTCAGCGAAGTATCGATCGGGCCGTTCTTCGCGTCCGGCAGCTCCGCCCAGACTTCTTCCGGGTACGGCATGATGGTCGGCCGCTCGGTGGTGAGCGCGAAGCGGAGGCGGATGTACGAGTTGACGTGCGAGTCGGCGAGGTGATGGACGACTTGGCGCACGGTCCATCCGCCGTCGCGGTACGGGGTAGCAAGCTGGGCGTCGGTCAGGCCCGAGAGTGCGGTGCGGAGGTTGGCGGGCAGCGCGACGAGTGTCGCGATCGCGGCGGCACGGAACGCGTCATCGTAGGCGGCGGGTGGCGCGAACTTCCCGACGGGGAAGCGTGGGTCGGTGGCTGCGGGTGTGGTCATGGGTTGAAGATAAGACGCGACCGAAGCGCCAGACGGTTGGCCGTCAAC
>Ga0194131_10002399_pt1 | contig 30759 bp, 26 predicted proteins | sample TA2KigO120mmetaG_FD_148631 | JGI IMG/M metagenome (GOLD analysis project Ga0194131, IMG submission 148631) | Freshwater microbial communities from Lake Tanganyika, Tanzania - TA2015053 Kigoma Offshore 120m | ecosystem: Environmental > Aquatic > Freshwater > Lake | place: Tanzania: Lake...
CTCGGCGGCAGGACGCCCGACGAGGTCTATGATATCGACATGGAGCCAGAAAAATTGGCGGCGTAATCAAACCCAGAATCCATCTTAGCCAAGCCGCCAAACTGTCCCGGAAACCGGGACCATCTCTGTCAAGATCGTGAATCGGCCCCTCAGGCGTACGAGCTACTAAGTCGAATATGCTGCGGACCCTGGCATCGGCATCAATTCCAGCTTTCTGTACCGCATCGGAATTTGGCGCGGCGCCTGTTGTAGCAATCGTAGTACTCGTCGATAGCATCCCCTGGGCCGTCAGGCGCTCTCTTATCCACTGTTGGTTAGTAAGAATTCCGCCGAGCGTCTGCTCGTAGCCCTGCCGGACAAATGTCAGCATCGTGTTTCTGACATCGACCGTAGCGAGCAGGCTCAACAATCCCACCAACGCAGCGGCCGTAGCTCCATGCAGCCATGGTATGTGATTGCGTGCGCACACCAACACACGATTCCAGTATGACGGCGCATCTCTCGTGAGGGTCCGAGAAAAGCGTAGTTTCGGTGCATGCGACAAATACCAGAGGCTGAAGCTCGACAGCAGCAATGCCATAAGGAATTGCAGCAACAGCATGTGTACAAGAGCCGTAAAGCCCGGCATTACGTACGACAGCTTGTCGATCACAGAAAAGAACAGCACCACTGCAATGACCGACAAGACGCTGCTGACGCCGCTTGCCATCAAAATCACCCGGCAGCGCGACGCGATATTCTCGACCCACTCACGCGATTCCATCGCGTCGTCGCGGCAATAGACCAAGACGCGAAAAGCGATCAGATAGGACAGGCTTGCGTTGATCATTAGCGCAAGCCACGGATAGATGTCGACAGCGCGGGATAGATCGCTCAAGTCCCGGCTGGCGCCGATGCCGCTCAAGTCAAAATACGGCTGGAGCAATCCAAATATTTGGGTCACGAACAAAAACACGCTCGCAAACACGACTCCCAAAAAGAGCGCAACAGTAACGGCAGTCAAGAAGGTGGATGAGTCCGTCTGGCGAAACTGACGGCCGACGATGCCAAGTCGCCTGATCTGATCGTCCAGTTCAGTCTGATTCCTGGCACTTTGCGAAAGCAGCACCGCAAGCAGCAGCGATACATCCTTCGCAAAGCGCGCCACTTCACCCTTGCCTGGCAAAAAATTCTTGTCGGAACCCACAACCTTCTCGTAGAGCCCGTCATGAGCGCCCTTGAGCGATGCCAAGATCTCCTTGTTCGCAGGCAGATCTGTCAGTTCATCGAGCCGGCCGTCGGTGGTGTCGATCGATTTGTCGAACATGTCCTGCAAGATCAAGAAGAGAGCATTAGCGCGAATCCAGCGCGTCAGTTCGCCACCGGCTTGCTCTTTTTTTGCCTCAAGCTCCTGGACCGCAGCGTTCCCAGCATACTGGCTCAATCGAAGGCGCCGGTCGTCGCGATCCTCTCCCCTCTGCAGCTCATTCAGCCAGGCCAACACGTCCATATCCCTCATGTAGCGCGCGAGGTCGCGAACCGTCCGCGGGATATAGGCGCTCTTGTGCGCGTATTGCCGGACGTAGAATTCTATTTTTCCGAGGATTGAACTGTCGCTCGACGCTCCGGTGGATATCAGAAATGTCGCGGCAGCAACCGGCCACAGTTCCGCGCTTCCCGGCTGACCGATCTGCGGGCCAAGTTGCATCTGCGGACCAGCCTGCTTGAAGAGATTGAAGAGATCGGGCGATATGCTCGGGCCGACAATGCAGACCACCGTGTAAAGGCAGAGCAGCATGAAGATGTAGCTGGTACGCCCTTGCCGATAGCGCTTGTCCATCGTCAATGACTGCGGGGGAAGCTGTGCGAAGGGCCCCATCGCCGCCCTGTCGTAGGTCGGCATGTTGAATTTGTCCTTCGCATACATGACGATGATGATGAGGCCGAAGATGTAAGTGCTGAGAAACTTCGGATCCCAGAACAATTTGCTAATTTGCGATGACATATCGCTCTCCCCCGAGGGGACTGCGGTCGAACGGCTTGATATTTTTCGGCAGTGCGCTCGCCCGCCTTGCCAAAAACCCCATCAACGCATCCGCCGCCGTCTGCGTCGTCAGCCGGCAGAATTCCGTCTCGGTCGCGTCGAGCCGTCCGCGCTCGCAGAACTTGTTCACCGGCGAACCGCCGCCGCAAACCTGGAAATAGCGGCACTCCGAACGGCAGGCTTCGAGGCCCGCCGCGATCTCGCGCGCTGCGCGCCGGAAGTGTTCGCCGCGGGCGAAGTCGTCGAGACCGCCGTCGAGAATGTTGCCGAACACGAAATTTCCATAGGCCGGCGCCGCGACCTCCATGAACTCCGGCGAGAACGTCGACACGCCGCCGTCGGCGGCGACGACGATCGCGGCCCAGGGATCGACCTGCTCGTTGCCCGCCATCGGCATGCCGGCCATTGCCTGCGCGATGCGCTCGACCTCGCGCACATGCAGCGGGTAGCCATCGGCATAGGCGCGCTCCATCACCGACACGATGAAGCCGGAGACCTCGGCCTTCCAGTCGCGGCCGGCGAAGCTCGATGCGCGGTTTGCGCCCTCGAATTCGTCGATGCTGAAGCTGACCTCGCCAATGCCGTTGTCGCGATAGAACGCGAAATACTCCTCGGCACGGCTCAGCCCGTCCGGATGCAGCACCGTGATGACGCGCGGCGAATACCCCGCATCCTGCATGCGCCGCAGCCCGCGCATCGCCAACTTCCAGGTCGGCTTGCCGTTGCGCGTGCGCCGCCGCGCATCGTGGAAACGCTCCGGCCCGTCGATGCTGAGACTGACGTTGGTGCCGGTGCGGCGGAACAGGTCGATCCAGCGATCGTCGATCGCGATCCCGTTCGACTGCATCGCAAAGCTTGCGTGCGCGGGCGCCGCGGGGCGCAGCGCGGCGTAGGCATGTTCGTACCAGGCGATCGGCGCAGCCGTGGGCTCGCCAGCATGCCAGACGATCGCCGGCGCAGCGTCTGGCGAAAGCCGCGCCAGCAGCTTGTCGCGCACCGCAGCGACCACGGCGCCGGACATCAGCCGGCGGTCGTCGCGGTGGCCGAGATAGCAATAGGTACAGTCGATGTTGCAGTAGGGCGTCGGCTGCAGAATGATGAGCCGGGGCTCGTTCATGGCGAGCTAGCAGTTGCGCCAGTAGCCGTTAAAGCAGTTGAAGAAGTTCGGAAAGTTGGGGAAGTTCGGAAAGAACTGCGCGGTCTTGTCGCCCGGCAGCAGCCGGTCGCCGGATTGGTCGGCAGGCTTTCCGATCAGATTCTCGTCGGCGGCCCGGTCCAGAAGCTTTCGCAGGTCGCCCGAGTTGTAGCGCCGTGTCTCCGCGGCATCGTCGGGCAAGACCGCAGTCGCGGATTCGGCGGCCATCGCCAGAATGAACGCCAGTGGCAGCGGTCCACGATGAGTACGCATCGCAATGACCTCACATTCCGCATTACAATATTAAGATTACAACGCTGACGCGAAAAAGGCAATCGTTGCGCCCTGACTGCCTTTCTTGCCCAGAGCCCCCCAAAGCCTGGCCTGCCGCATCGGAATGCAGCGGCCCTGTGCGCCAAGAAGCCTTCAGGCCTGCCGCGCGGCAATCAGCCCCTTCAACTCGGAAATCTCCGCCCGCAGCTTCTGGACCTCGACCAGCAGCGGCTCGGTCTCCTGGTGCAGCATCTCGCGCTCGGCCTCGCGCTCCTCGGACACCGACTTGTCGTGTTCGGACTGCATGGCGTTGACCACGATGCCGATGAACAGGTTCAGCGCGGCGAAGGTGGTGACGATGATGTAGGGCACGAAGAACGCCCAGGCGTAGGGGAACTTCTCCATCACCGGGCGCACGATGCCCATCGACCAGCTTTCCAGCGTCATGATCTGGAACAGCGAATAGGCCGACGCGCCGATGTTGCCGAACCACTCCGGGAATGCCGCGCCGAACAGCTTGGTCGCCATCACCGAGAATACGTAATAGAGCAGCGACAGCAGCACCACGACCGAGCCCATGCCCGGCAGCGCCGCGATCAACCCGCCGACCACGCGCCGCAACGACGGCACCACCGTGATCAGCCGCAGCACGCGCAGGATGCGCAGCGCGCGCAGCACCGACAGGCCTTCGGCCGAGGGCATCAGCGCGATGGCGACGACGACGAAGTCGAACAGGTTCCAGGGATCGCGAAAAAAAGCGAGCCGGTGCACCACAATCCTGGCGGCGAGTTCGACGACGAAAATCGTCAGGATGATGTTGTCGAGCGCCCCGAGCAGCGGCCCTGCCGCCGCGACCGCCGCAGGACTGGTTTCAAGTCCGAGGGTAATCGCGTTGACGACGATCAATCCGATAACGACGCGCTCGGTGCGCGGATCGTCGACAATCTTGCGAAGCCAGTCGAGCAAGCGAGCCTCCCAGGCGCAGGACCGCCACCGCTGGCGGCCGGCGAATCAAACCGCGAATTGTAGTCAGATTGACGAATAACTTCGCGCCGCCGCATGAACCGCCGGCGGCAATCCACCGGCCCGCGCCATGATGCCGAGCCGCGCCTCGGTCGTCTGCAGGCGGATTTTCAGAAGCGGCGCATAGGCGTCCGAGGTGTACCAGGCGAGCGCGGTTTCCGGATCGGCGTATTCGGTCAGCACCACCCGCTGGGGCACGAAGGCGCCCGCAAGCGGCGTCACCGCCCCGCCGCGCACGAGGAAGCGGCCGCCGTAGCTCTTGACCACATCCGGCACCGCGGCGGCGTAAGGCTTGAAACCTTCCGGATCGCGCATGAGATGGCCGCCGAGCACGTAGCCCGTGCCGCCGCCTGGCTCGTCCTGGCCTTCGACCGCGAAGCCGTTGCAGCCGGCAGCCGACAGCGCGGACTCCAATTGGCCAAGGTCGGCATTGTCGGGCAGGCGCGCGACCAGCGGCGCACCGAAACTCCAGGGCCGTTCGAAGGACGCGAACTCGCCACCGGCGACGATGCGGCTGCCGGGCGGCAGGAGGGAGGATGCGGACTTGGAGACGACGAGGTAGTGCATGGGAGGATCACCGGACCGGGTTGCGAGCGGGCATGCCGATGACACCCATCGTCAACGGCTGAACTTCTTGTACTTGATCCGCTTCGGCATGATCGAATCCTCGCCGAGCCTGCGCACCTTGTCCTTCTCGTAGTCCTGGAAGTTGCCCTCAAACCACTCCACGTGGCTGTCGCCCTCGAAGGCGAGGATGTGGGTCGCGATGCGGTCGAGGAACCAGCGGTCGTGGCTGATGATGACGGCGCAGCCGGCAAAATCCTCCAGCGCCTCTTCCAGCGCGCGCAACGTCTCGAGGTCGAGGTCGTTCGTGGGCTCGTCGAGCAGCAGCAGGTTCGCGCCGGTCTTGAGCATCTTGGCGAGATGCACGCGGTTCCGTTCGCCGCCGGAGAGCTGGCCGACCTTCTTCTGCTGGTCGGCGCCCTTGAAATTGAACGCCGAGACATAGCCGCGGCTGTTCACTTCGCGCTTGCCGAGCAGGATGATGTCCTGCTTGTTGGAAATCTCCTCCCAGACGTTCTTGTTGCCGTCGAGCGAGTCGCGCGACTGGTCGATGTAGCCGAGCTGCACCGACTCGCCGACCTTGATCGTGCCCGAGTCGGGCTTCTCCTGCCCGGTGATCATGCGGAACAACGTGGTCTTGCCGGCGCCGTTCGGGCCGATCACGCCGACAATGCCGCCGGCCGGCAGCCTGAAGGTCAGGTCGTCGATCAGCAAATTGTTGCCGTAGCCCTTCCGAAGATTGGTGAACTCGACCACGTTCTGACCGAGCCGCTCCGCCACCGGGATGACGATCTGCGCGGTCTGGGTCTGCTTCTCGCCGGCCTTCTTGAGCAGTTCCTCGTAGCGCTCGTAGCGCGCCTTGGACTTGGCCTGCCGGGCGCGGGGCGACGACGCTACCCACTCCTGCTCGCGAGCGAGCGTGCGTTGATGCGCGGCCTCCTCGCGGCCTTCCTGCTCCAGCCGCTTCTGCTTCTGCACCAGCCAGGACGAGTAGTTGCCCTCGTAGGGGATGCCCTTGCCGCGGTCGAGTTCGAGAATCCAGCCGGTGACGTTGTCGAGGAAGTAGCGGTCGTGGGTGACGATCAGGATCGCGCCCGGATAGTTGCGCAAATGGCCTTCCAGCCAGTGCACCGACTCGGCGTCGAGATGGTTGGTCGGCTCGTCGAGCAGAAGGAGGTCGGGCTGGTCGAGCAGCAGCCGGCAGAGCGCGACGCGGCGGCGCTCGCCGCCGGAGAGCTTGGTCACGTCGGCGTCGTCGGGCGGGCAGCGCAGCGCTTCCATGGCGAGGTCGACCTGGGCGTCGAGCTCCCAGAGGTTCTTGGCGTCGATCTCGTCCTGGAGCTTCGCCATCTCGTCGGCGGTCTCGTCGGAGTAGTTGGCGGCAATCTCGTTGTAGCGGTCGAGCAGCGCCTTCTTGGCCGCCACGCCCTGCATGACGTTGTCGCGGACGGAGAGCGCTGGGTCGAGCTGCGGCTCCTGCTCCAGGTAGCCGACGCGCGCGCCGTCTGCGACCCAGCCCTCGCCAACGAAATCCTTGTCGATGCCGCCCATGATCCGCAGCAGCGTCGACTTGCCCGAGCCGTTGACGCCGAGCACGCCGATCTTGGCGTCCGGATAGAACGACAGATTGATGTTTTCGAGCACTTTCCGGTTGCCCGGATAGGTCTTGGTCAGACCCTGCATGTGATAGATGAATTGGCGGCCGTTCATTGCTCGGATCGTGCGGTGTGGGGGAAATGTGGCGCCGATGTAGCTACGGCGGGCGGCAAGAGCAAGCACGCGATACCAACGATACGTGAACCTCGGCTTGGCGGGCGGCGACCAACGGGCAAGTTGAAGCCAACAACAACCCCGGAATTCGTGTCATGGCCCGCCTCATGCGACTTGGACGCCGCCTGGCGCGGGCCTTGACCGACACCTACCGGCCCGAACGGCACTACATGCGCGGCCCCGGCCCGAAGTGGCGGGCCAAGCACGGCGCGGCCTGAGCGCCGCCGCCGCCCGCTCTTTTGCCGGCTATTTGGCAGCCAGCGGCAGACGCCGCGCGACCTCCGCCTTCAGGTCCTCGATCTGCTCCTGCAGGCGCTTCATTTCGCCCAGCAGCGGCCCTGTCTCGGCCTCGATCATCGCCCGCTCGGCCTCGCGCTGTTCGGCCTGCTCCTCGGCCTGCGCCTGCGCGTTGGCGTCCTGCATCGCGTTGACCACCACGCCGATGAACAGGTTGAGCGCGGCAAACGTCGTCACAATGATATAGGGCACGAAGAACGCCCAGGCGTAGGGGAACTTCTCCATCACCGGGCGCACGATGCCCATCGACCAGCTCTCCAGCGTCATGATCTGGAATAGCGAATAGGCCGACGCGCCGATCGAGCCGAACCATTCGGGAAACGCGTCGCCGAACAGCTTGGTCGCCATCACCGAGAACACGTAATAGAGCAGCGCCAAGAGCATCACGACCGAGCTCATGCCGGGCAGCGCGGCGAGCAGCCCCGCGACCACGCGCTTGAGCGCCGGCACCGTGGTGATGAGACGCAGCACGCGGAGCACGCGCAGCGCCCGCAGCACCGAGAACTGCTCGCTTGCCGGCACCAGCGCGATGGCGACCACCGCGAAATCGAACAGGCTCCAGGGATCGCGGAAAAACGCAGCCCGATGCACGGCGAGCCGCGCCGCAATCTCGATCACGAAAATGCCCAGGATGATGTGGTCGGCGAGTACGAGCCAACGCCCGTAGCTCTCCATGACCGGCTTGCTGGTTTCGAGCCCGAGTATGACGGCGTTGATGATGATGAGCCCGGTCACCACCTTGTCTGTCGTCGGATGCGAAACGATCGAACGAAGCTGAGCAATCACGGAAATCCCCCAGTGATTCTTGATTGGCCGCATCGACGTGCGGCGTTGGGCCAATTGTAGGGCTGGAACAGCAACGGCCATGCCCCGCCCACCGCCATCGAACAGACAATCAACGGAAATATTTTGCGGCGGGCGCTGCGGTTCGGGGCGCGCGGGGGCGGGCGGGCCGTTCTGCCGGACGCCGAATCCGGTGGCCGAGGCGGCCACGCCGCTACCTTGTGCGGAGGCCGCACATATGAGACGCCTTAGCCGAACCGAGACGCCCGGCGAGGCCGGACGGAATGAAGGGGATGGAAGCGATGGCCCGCCGCTGCGCGATACTCGACGACTACCAGAACGTGGCGCTCAAGCTCGCCGACTGGTCGAAACTGAAGCCCGACGTCGACGTCACCGTGTTCAACGACGCGGTGCGCCGCACCGACCAGGACACGATCCGCGAACTCCAGGATTTCGACATCGTCGTGATGATGCGCGAGCGCACGCGCTTTCCCCGGTCCGTGATCGAGGCCCTGCCCAAGCTCAAGCTGCTCATCACCACCGGCGCCTACAACGCCTCGATCGACATGAAGACCTGCCAGGAGCGCGGCATCGTCGTCTGCGGCACCGGCGGCTTCGGCAACCCCACGACAGGCATTACGTTCGGCCTGATGCTGGAACTGACCCGGCGCATCGGCTGGGAGCACGCGCGGATGAAATCGGGCGTGCCATGGCAGGCGACGCTCGGCATGGACATCGAGGGCAAGACGCTCGGCCTGCTCGGACTCGGCAAGCTCGGCACGCGCGCCGCCAATGTCGGCAAGGCCTTCGGCATGAAGGTCGTGGCCTGGAGCCAGAACCTCACGCCCGAGCGCTGCAAGGAAGTCGGCGTCGAATACGCGAGCAAGGACGACCTGCTCCGCAGCGCCGACTTCGTAAGCATCCATCTGGTGCTGAGCGACCGCACCCGCGGACTGATCGGCGCGCGCGAATTCGGCCTGATGAAATCCACGGCCTATATCGTCAACACGTCGCGCGGCCCGATTATCGACGAGAAGGCGCTGATCGATGCACTGAACGCCAAGCGCATCGCGGGCGCCGGACTGGACGTGTTCGACGTCGAACCGCTGCCGCTCGACCATCCGTACCGCAAGATGGACAACGTGGTGATCACGCCCCACCTCGGCTATGTCAGCCAGCAGAACTACGAGCGTTACTACCCCGATATCGTCGACAACATCCGGGGCTGGCTCGACGGCAAGCCGGTTCGGACCATCGCGCCCCGTTAGGACGTAGGACGTCTCGGCACGGTGAACGAAATCTTACCGCGGTCACGAATTCAGCGGCAACGCGCCCGCGCGCGCGTAAACGGCCCGCGGGCAGAGCGCTCATTCGTCAACTTGGCCAAGAGGCCCTAACGCCAAATAAACCCCCATACGGCTAGAAATTTTCGCGAAAAAGCGAAAAGCAGCCGCGTGATGTACCGCGTTTACACGTGCCTCACGGTTGAGCACGACTGGCGGCTCGTTCTTCTGGCGGTCTTTGTCTGCCTGTTTGCGAGTCTTGCCGCGATCAACCTGTTCCAGCGCGCCCGCGCGTCGAGCCGACGCGTGCGCTTGGCATGGCTTTCGCTTGCCGGCGTCGCGACCGGCTGCGGCATCTGGGCGACGCACTTCATCGCCATGCTCGCATTCGAGGCGAGCCTGCCGTTGAACTACGACCTGGGCCTGACAGCGCTATCGCTGGTCGCGGCCGCTGTCATCACCTTCGCCGGCATGGCCGTGGCGGCAGTCTGGCCGTCGCGCTGGGCCGCTCCGCTCGGAGGCGCGGTGGTCGGGTTCGGCGTCGCGGTCATGCATTACACCGGCATGTTCGCGGTGCGGATTCCGGGGTTTATGATCTGGAATGCCGAACTCGTCATCGCGTCGATCGTGTTCGGGATCGCCTTCGCCGCCGCTGCGCTTGCGGTGGCCGTTCGCAGGCGCAACGCCTGGACGATTTCCACGTCCGCGGGCCTCCTGACGCTCGCTATCGCCTCACATCATTTCGTGGCCATGGGGGCCGCGCAGATCGCAGTCGATCCGATGCTTGAAGTCAGCGACTTCACTCTGTCGGAAACCATGGTCGCGCTTGCGATCGCGGCCGTGGCGATGGCGGTCCTCGGCGTGAGCCTCGTCGGCGCCGCCGCCGACCGCAAGCTGACCGCGCGCACGCAGCAGTTCGCCCGCGTGCGCCAGGAGCTGATCCAGGACAACGAGGCCAAGCTCCGCGAGCAGAACCTGCTGCTCGACGCCGCTCTCAACAACATGTCGCAGGGCCTGTGCATGTTCGACGCCGACGAGCGCATCGTCGTCTTCAACAGGCGCTACCTCGAAATGTACCGGCTGTCGCCGCAGGTGGTGAAGGCTGGCTGCACGCTGCGCGAACTGCTTGACCACCGCAAGGAGGTCGGCCTGCTCGAAGTCGAGCCCGGCCAGTACTACCGCCAGATCATCGAGGGCATGAAGCGCGGGCAGAGCCAGACCCGCATCCTGCGCAACACCGACGGCCGCTACATCACCGCAACCAATCAGCCCATGCCGGGCGGCGGCTGGGTCACCACCCACGAGGACATCACCGAGCAGCGCCAGGCGGCGGAGCAGATCCGCGAGCAGAAGCTGCATCTCGACACCGCCCTGGACAACATGCGCCAGGGCCACCTGATGTTCGACGCCGAAATGCGGATGCTGATCTGCAACCGCCGCTATCTCGAAATGTACGGGCTTTCGGCGAGCGACGTCCGGCCCGGCATCGCGCTACAGCACATCCTGGAACTTCGCAAATCGCTCGGCAATTGGGACAGCGACCCGCAAGAGTACGTCGAAAGCCTCAAGGCCGCGCTCGCCAGGGGCGAAGCCTCGCAGGTCGTCACCGAGCTTGCCGACGGCCGGATCATCGCCATCGAGAACCGCCCGGTGGCCGACGGCCGCTGGGTGTCCTCGCACGAGGACATCACGGAAGAGAGGCACGCGGAGGAACGGCTGCGCGAGCAAAAGCTCCGGCTCGACGCCGCGCTCGACAACATGGGCCAGGGCCTGCTCATGTTCGATGCCGACGCGCGGCTGATGCTGTTCAATCAGCGCTATCTGAAGATGTACAGGCTCGATCCGAAGGCCGTGTACTCGGGAATGCTCCTGACGGAAATGCTGCAGCTGCGGAAGGCCAACGGCACCTTCCCCCGCGATCCCGAGCAGTATGTCGCCGAGCTCCGCCAAGGCCTCGCGGCCGGCAAGCCGGTCACGCTGACCATCGCGCAGCCCGACAGACGCATCATCTGCATCGAGAACCAGCCGATGCCGGACGGCCGCTGGGTCTCGACGCACGAGGACATCACGGCGCGCCGGCGCGCCGAAGAACAACTCCGGGACCAGAAACTGCAGCTCGATACCGCCCTCAACAACATGTCGCAGGGCCTCAACATGTTCGACTCGTCGGGCCGCCTGGTGGTGCGGAACGAGCGCTATCTGCAGATGTACAGGCTATCGCCGGACGACGCCAAATTCGGCTGCAGCGTCGGCGACCTGGTGCGCGCCCGCATGGCGAGCGGCACGTTCTTCGACATCGATCCGGACAAGTACACCTGCGACATGATGGCCGCGATGCGCAAACGCGAGCCGACCGGTGCGACCATGGAACTCACCGACGGCCGGATCGTCTCCGTGGTCAGCCAGCCGACGCCCGACGGCGAAGGTTGGGTCGTCACGCATGAGGACATCACCGAACGCCGCCGCGCCGAAATCGAGCGCGACCGCAGCCAGGCGTTCGCCGCCACCGTGATCGAAAGCGTCCCGACGGCCATGCTGGTCAAGGACGCGCGCGACCTGCGCTATGTCCTGATCAACAAGGCCGGCGAGGACTATTTCGGCGTGCCGCGCGACAAGATCATCGGCCGGCGCGCGGAAGAGGTGTTTTCGCAGGACATTGTCGAAGGCATCGCCGTGCACGAGCGCCGTCTGATTGAGACCGGCGAGCGGCAGATTTACGACGAGCATCCCGTCACGACACCGGGCGGCGAGCGGCGCATCGTCTCGACGACGCGCGTTCCGATCCGCGATCCGCACGGCACGATCCAGTATCTCCTGACCGTGGTCGACGACCGCACCCAGCGCAAGCGCGCGGAGGCGCAGATCGCGCACATGGCGCATCACGACGGCCTCACCGGCCTGCCGAACCGCGCGGCGTTCGACGCCTGCATCGAGGCGACGATCGAGGCGGCGTCCCGCGACGGGCAGCAGTTCGCGCTGATGTGCATCAACCTCGACCGCTTCAAGGGTATCAACGACGTGTTCGGCCACGCTTCCGGCGATGCGCTGATGCGCGAGATGGCCAAGCGCCTGCAGGCGGCCGTCGGCGGCGCGTTCGTCGCCCGGCTGGGCGGCGACGAGTTCACCGTAATCGCCACCGACGGCGAACAGCCGCGGGCCGCAGAGGAGCTGGCCGACCGTATGCTGGCCGCCATGGCCGAGGACTTCCAGATCGACGGCCGGCCGCTGCGCCTGGGACTGAGCGTCGGCGTCGCGATCTATCCGACCGACGGCGCGGACGCCGCCGCGCTGGTCGCCAACGCCAACGCCGCGCTGTACCGCGCCAAGGCGGAGGGCCGCGGCGCGTTCCGCTTCTTCGAGCCCGATATGGACAAGCGGTTGCGCGAGCGGCGCGTGCTGCAGCAGGAGCTGCAGGAGGCGATCGCGCGCAACGAGATCATGCTGCACTACCAGCCGCAGGCCCGGATCGACCGCGAGATCATCGGCTTCGAGGCGCTGGTGCGATGGAACCATCCGCAGCGCGGGATGATTTCGCCCGGCACGTTCATTCCCATCGCCGAGGAAAGCGGCCTGATCGGCGAAATGGGCGAATGGATTCTGCGCGAGGCGTGCCGGCAGGCCGCGAGCTGGCCCAACCCGCTCCAGATCGCGATCAACCTGTCGCCGGTGCAGTTCCGGCACGGCGACCTGCCTGCCCTCGTGCATTCGGTCCTGATCGAAACCGGCCTCGCACCGGCGCGGCTCGAACTCGAAATCACCGAGGGCGTCCTGATCGATGACTTCTCGCGCGCCGTCTCGATCCTGCGCCGGCTCAAGATGCTGGGCGTGCGCATCGCGATGGACGATTTCGGGACCGGTTATTCGTCGCTGTCGTATTTGCAGTCGTTCCCGTTCGACAAGATCAAGATCGACCAGGCCTTCATCTCCAACCTGGAGCGCAATCCGCAGTCCACCACAATCGTGCGCGCCGTGATCGGCCTGGCGCGCGGCCTGGAGGTGCCGGTGCTGGCGGAGGGCGTCGAGACCGCGGACCAGCTCGCGTTCCTGGCGAAAGAATCCTGCGAGCAAATCCAGGGTTATCTGATCGGCCGCCCGAGGCCGATCGCCGACTACGCGGCGCTGACCGGCCAACCGGTGCGCGAACGCGTGGCCGCAGCGGCGGGCTGATCGCAGTCGTTCCGGCGCCGCCCCTCGCCTGCCCTCCGATCGTCCGACATCGCGCATACAGGCGCTGCGGCATGCTATAGATGCCGTGCGGCAGCCTTATCCAGCATTCGCGGGCACGGGCGGGCGCCGCCACAAGCCGCCGCGGCCGCATCGCGCAGGGAGCAAGCGTCAAATGCCGAGTTACAAGTTGGCCACCTATCAGTCCGAGAAAGGCCCGCGCGCGGGCGTGATCGTGGACGACAAGCTGTTCGACGCGGCGGCGCTGACGCGCAACGCGGCTTACGAGACCATGCTCGGCATCATGAACGACTGGTCGAAGGCCAAGGGGGCGCTGAAGAAGGCCGCGGCGGCGGCGGGCAAGAGCAAGCTCAAGAGCCGCCCGGCGGCAAAGGCCAGGCTGCTCGCACCGGTCCTGTGGCCGTCGGCGATCTATTGCGCGGGCGCCAACTACAAGGACCACATGGAGGAGATGGCGAAGCTCCAGGGCATGCCGCCGTCGCCCGATCCGCACGACATTGGGCTGAAGCCCTGGCACTTCATCAAGGCCTCGCGCACGGTGTGCGGCGACAAGGCGACGGTGAAGCTGCCCGCAGCCTCCAAGGCGATCGACTGGGAGGCCGAACTCGGCGCGGTGATCGGCAAGAAGGCCAAGGACGTGCCGCTGGAGAAGGCGCTCGACTACGTGGCGGGCTACACCGTCGCCAACGAGCTGTCGGCTCGCGACCTCGGCAAGCGCAACCAGGTGCCGGACGCGATTCCGTTCAAGTGGGACTGGGTCGGCCAGAAGTGTTTCGACGACGCCTGTCCGATCGGCCCCTGGATCGTGCCGGCGAGTGACATCAAGGATCCGCAGAAGCTCGGCATCAAGCTCTGGGTCAACGACGTCATCAAGCAGGACTCCAACACCAGCGAGATGATCTTCAACCTGGCCGAACAGCTTTCGCACCTATCGTCACGGATCACGCTGTGGCCCGGCGACATCATTCTGACCGGCACGCCCTCCGGCGTCGGCGCGGCCCGCCGAGAATTCCTGAAGGCCGGCGACGTGACCAAGGTCTGGGTCGAGGGCGTCGGCACGCTGACCAACAAGATGGCCTGAAGACTTCGCGCGATTTGACGCAAAGGGACCGGTTGCGGCGGGCGCAGGCCCGCCGTTACCATAACGGCACGCGCGACAAGACGCGGCCAGGGAGGAATTCATGTTCAGGAAGCTTATGTTGTCCAGCGCACTGCTGGCCGCCACCGCAGTTGCTGCACTCGCACAGACGTATCCGAACCGGCCGATCCGGGTGGTCGTGCCGTTCACCGCGGGCTCGGGCACTGACATCGTCGCCCGCACCGTGATGGAGCAGGTATCGCAACAGATCGGCCAGCCGATCGTGGTCGAGAACCGCGGCGGCGCCGCCGGCACCATCGGCATCGGCTCGGTCGCGAGAGCCGAGCCCGACGGCTACACGCTGCTCATCCAGTCGACCTCGTTCGCGGTCACCGCCACCACCTATACCAACCCGGGCTACGACCACCGCAAGGACCTCGCCGGCATCACCGCGCTGGTCAGCCTGCCGAACGTGCTGGTGGTCGCGCCCAACAAGTACAAGGACGTGAAGGCGCTGGTCGCCCACATCAAGGCCAATGCCGGCAAGCTGAACTACGCCTCGGGCGGCGCGGGCTCGGCCGCACACCTCAACGGCGAGCGGTTCCGGCTGGCGACCGGAATCCAAATCCAGCATCTGCCGTTCAAGGGCGGGCCGGAAGGTCTCGCCTCGGTCATGTCCGGCGACAGCGCGTTCTATTTCATTCCGCTGCCGGCCGCGCGCGGCCTGATCGACGGCGGCAGACTCGCCGCGCTTGCGGTGTCGGGATCGATGCGTTCGGGCTCGCTGCCCAACGTGCCGACCACCATCGAGTCCGGCTTCCCGAATTCCGAATATGACTTCTGGGTCGGATTCTGGGCGCCGGCGAAGACGCCGCGGGCGATCGTCGATCGGCTCAACGCCGAGACAGTGAAGGCGCTGGCCAATCCGTCGGTGAAGGAGAAGCTAGCGCGCATCGGCGGCGATCCGCTGCCGATGAAACCTGCCGACTTCGACAAGTTCGTGAACAAGGAAATCGACATCAACGCCACGCTGGTCAAGGCGGCGGGCGTCAAGATCAACTGATCCCGCCGAATGGTACCGAAGGGCGCCGCTTCGGCGGCGCCCTGCCCGCCCCAGGCAGGTCCGCTATCAGTTCCGGACGCCCGCGGCTTCCGCAGCCAGCGTCCATTTCTTCAACTCGACGTCGACATAGCGCGTGAAGTCGCCTGCGGACCCGCCGAGCGGTTCGTAGCCCATCGCCGCAAGCTGCGCCGAAACCGCGTCCGATTTCAGCAGCGCGTTGATCGCGGCGCCGAGCCGGTTGAGGATCGGCTGGGGCGTGCCCGCCGGCGCCATCAGCCCGAACCAGATGCTGGCGTCGAGTTCCGGCAGGCCGACCTCGGCGACGGTTGGCAGATTGGGCAGCAGGTTCGAGCGCTTCGGCGCAGCCAGGGCCAGCGCCCGCAACGCTCCCGATCTGATGTGCGGCATCACCACCGACACCGCCGAAAACATGACATGCGTCCGGCCCGCAACCAGATCGGTCATCGCCGGTGCGCTGCCTTGATAGGGCACGTGAACGAGTTGCACACCGGCCTTTACGTTCATCAGCGCGCCCGCCAGATGCGGCGTGGTGGCGACGCCGGACGACGCGTAGTTCAACTGGCCGGGCTTGGATTTCGCCACTGACAACAGCTCATTGACGTTGCGGGCGCCGGTCGAAGGGTGCACGACCAGCGCGACCGGCACGGTCGCGATCAGGGCGATCGGTGCGAAGTCCCTGGCGAAGTCGAAGGACAGCTTCGACGACACGGCGGCATTGACGACATTGGCCACCGTGCCGAGGAACAACGTGTAGCCGTCCTTCTCGGCGCGCGCCGCCTGCTCGGTCGCAATGTTGCTCGACGCACCGGGCCGGTTCTCGACCAGGAACTGCTGGCCCATGATATGGCTCAGGTGCGCCGCCATCACGCGCGAAACGAGGTCGCCCGCGGCGCCCGCCGGAAAACCGACGACGATGCGCACCGGCCGCGCCGGGTAGTCCTGGGCGCTGGTCTGGACTGCGCCTGCCGCCAGCGCCGTGGCCATGGCCAGAGCGGCGAACGGCAGGTGCATCCAGCGCCTCATGACAACCTCACTTCTTCAATCCCGCAGCCACCGCAACGTCGGTCCAGCGTTTGAAGTCGCTGGCAATCGTGCGCGCATAGTCGTCGGGACCGCCTTCCAGCGGATCGATGGCCTGCGGCCGCCAGGCCTTGACCAACTCAGGCGACCTGGTCGCCTCGCGCACCGCGGCGGCGAGCTTGTCGACGATGGGCTTCGGCGTGCCGGCCGGCGCGGCCAAGCCGAAGGTGATGGCGGTGTCGAAGTCCGGCAGGCCCGACTCGATCATGGTCGGCGTGTCGGGGAGGCTGCCCGGCCGCTGCCGGCCGGCGGTTGCAAGCAATCTGAGCTTGCCTGCGGCCACGTTGCCGACGACGGTCGATGCAGGCGAGAACATCATGGTCACGCGGCCGGCCAGCAGATCGGTCACCGCCTGCGGACTGCCCTGATAAGGCACGTGGACGAGCTTCAGCCCCGCCTTCATGGCGAGGAGTTCGCCGGACAGGTGCGGCGCGGCACCGACCCCGGTCGAGGCGTAAAGCAATTCGCCCGGCTTGGCCTTGGCGAGCGCGATCAGTTCCTTGACGTCCTTCGCCGGAACCATCGGCGGCACCACCAGCGCCACCGCGACGGTGTTGACCGGCGCGATGGGGGCGAAGTCCTTGACCACGTCGAACGACAGCTTCGGATTAATCGCGGCGTTGGTGATGTTGGCCGTGGACAAGAGGAACAGGGTGTAACCGTCCTTCGGCGAGCGCACGACGTATTCGGCGGCGATGCTGGACGCCGCGCCGGGCTTGAATTCGACCACGACCTGCTGACCGAGACTCTGGCTCAAGCGGTTGGCCAGCGAGCGCGCCGTGACGTCGGCTGCCGAACCCGGAGTGAACCCGACCACAAGCTTGACCGGCCGGTTCGGGTAGTCGGCCTGGGCCACGGCCGCAGTGACCGTCAGTCCGATCGTCAGCGACGCCACCGCCGCCGCAAAACAACTTCGCACCAATTTCATTTCCATTCCCTTCCTCATTGCATTCTAAGTCCGGCCCGGCCTCGCAGGCGCTCACTTGCGCTTGATGCCCGCGGCCTTGATGAGGCCGGACCATTTCTTCAGTTCGCCGTCGATATGCTGCGCGAATTCCGCCGGGCTTCCGCCGAGCGGATCGACTCCCTGGTTGCGGATCGCTTTCTGCACCTCGGCCGACTTCAGCGCCTCGTTGATCGCCCCGGACAGCTTGTCGACGACCGGCTGCGGCGTTCCGGCCGGCGCCAGCAGTCCCATCCAGATGCTGGCGGCATAGCCCGGCACGCCCGCCTCCGACATGGTCGGCACGTCGGGCGCCATGGCCGCACGCTTGGTCTCAGTGACGGACAGCGCCTTAAGCTTGCCCGCCTGCACCGAGCCCCATGTCGTCGACGCGGGTCCGAACATCAGCGGCACCCGGCCCGCAATCACGTCGTTGAGCGCCTGCGCGCTGCCCGGATAGGGCACCTGCATCAGCTTGATGCCGGCGCTGTGGTTGAGAAGCTCCGCCGACAAGTGGCTCAACGTGCCGACGCCGGACGACGCGTACTGAATCTCCTCGGGCTTCGACTTGGCCAGCGCGATCAGCTCCTTGATGCTGGAGACGCCGAGCGAAGGATGCGTCACGAGCATCTGCGGCACGTTTGCGACCAGCGCGAGCGGCGCAAGGTCCTTGCCGAAATCGAAATTGAGCTGGCCGAGCGCGGGATTGATGGTGTTGGCGACGGTCGCCATGAACAGCGTGTAGCCGTCCTTCGGCGCGCGCGCCACGAACTCGGCAGCGATGTTGGAGCCGGCGCCGGTCCGGTTCTCGACCACGAACTGCTGGCCGAGGGTCTGGCTCACGCGCGTTGCGACCACCCGCGCCACGATATCGGCGACCGAGCCGGGACCGAATCCGACGACAATGCGGGCCGGACGGTTCGGATAGTCCTGAGCCGGGGCGGAGCCGGCGAATACGGCCGCGCCCAGCGCCAGGCCAAGAACGGCGGCAATTGCCCGGTTGTGCGACATGAACCCTCCCAGCAACCGGCTTTTCGTGTCGTTCGCAGATGCCGGGTCGTTCGGCATTCTTGAGAGCCCGGGTTTCAAATGCAACTTTTAACCGCCGGGTAACCGGCGCGAGTCATTTTGGTTCGGTTTTCAACGGCCGCGCCGCCATGCCAGACAGTACTTTCGTCGCCGCAATCGTCAGCGGCTGGCAATTCCCGGTGCTGGCCGCCTTGGCAATTCTTGCGAGCATTCTGGCGTGGCGCATTGAACGGTTGCGCCGGCGAGACGACAGATTGCAGACTGCGCTCAACAACATGGCGCAGGGCCTATGCATGTGGTCGCCCACCGCGCGGCTGATCCTGTGCAACGAGCGCTATCTGCAGATGTACGGCCTGCCGGAAGAGCTGGGCCGCCCCGGCACGGCCCTCACCGCGCTGCTCGACCGGCGGATCAAGCTCGGCAATTTCGACGGCAACCGCGATCAATACATCGCGGATCTCATGAGCAGCATCGCCAAGGGAAAGCCCTTTGGCGGCGTGCGCGAGCACGACGGCCGATTCATCGCGGTCGTCAATCGCCCGCTCGCCGGCGGCGGCTGGGTCGCGACGCATGAAGACGTCACCGAGCGGCGGCTCGCCGACCGCGAACGGGTCTCGATCATGCAGGCACAAGCGCGGCGCACCGCGATCGACGAAGCGATCGCCGAGTTTCATACGCGCGTCGAGACCGCGCTGGCCATCGTCAGCGACGGGGCCGACTCGATGCAGTCCACGGCCGTGGGCCTGCTCAGCGCGTCCGAACAGACCACGCAGCGCGCCGATGCAGCCCTGCACGCCTCCAACGGCTCGTCGGCCAACGTCGAGGTTGCCGCCACCGCGGCGGCCGAAATGGCGGCGTCCATTTCCGAGATCGCCGGACAGCTCAATCGCGCCATCGGCGTCGTGCGCTCCGCGGTCGGCGAGGCCGAGGCCACGGACGGCCAGATTGCGGGCCTTGCGGACGCCGCCCAGAAGATCGGCGACGTGGTGAAGCTGATCCGCGACATCGCGGGGCAGACCAACCTGCTGGCGCTCAACGCCACCATCGAGGCGGCGCGCGCCGGCGAGGCGGGCCGCGGTTTCGCCGTGGTGGCGTCCGAAGTCAAATCGCTCGCGGTGCAGACCTCGAAAGCCACCGAAGACATCGCGGCGCAGATTCTCGCCGTCCAGCAGTCGACGAGTGGCGCGGTCAACGCCATCCGCAGCATTGTCGCGCGCATGGACGAAATCAGCGAATACACGGCCGCAGTGGCGTCTTCGGTCGAGCAGCAGAGCACCGCGACCGAAGAAATCTCGCGCAACGTCACGAGCGCCGCGCAGGGCGCGGGAACCATCGTGACGGTGCTGAACGACGTCGCGCATTCGGCGACCGCGACACGCAGCTCGGCCGAGACCGTATTGACCACCTCACGATCGGTCGAGAGCGCGGTTGCAACGCTGCGCGGCGAGATCGAGGCGTTCCTGCGCCGGGTCGCTGCTTAGGCCAAAACACAATCCACAGTACCGGCCGGACATGTGTTCGCGGGCTGGATTTTGCAGCCGAAGCGGGCTTCACTGCGCCTTCAGACAAAGGCGTGACAGTGCCCAAAAAACTTCCCATCACACTGGCCTGCGGCAACTACGAGATCGTCCGCGCGCTCATTGACGGCACGGTCGAGCCCGACGGCATCGACCTGACCGTCCTCACCGACATGGATTCGACCACCCGCCATTGGCGCTTCCTGCGCGGGCAGGAATTCGACATGGCGGAGACCTCCTGCTCGTCCTACATCGTGGCGCGCGACCAGGGCCTGCCGTTCCAGGCGCTGCCGGTGTTCCTGCATCGCCGGTTCCGGCACGGCTTCGTGTTCATCAACGCGACCAAAGGGATCAAGAAGCCCACCGACCTGATCGGCCGCAAGGTCGGCATCAAGTCGTATCTCGTCACCGCCGGCCACTGGATGCGCGGCATCCTCGAACATGAATACGGCGTGCCGCACCGCTCGATCGAATGGTTCGCCGAGATCGACGAAGATGTGGACTTCACCTTCCCCAAGGAGCTGAAGTTCACCCGCCTGCCGGACGACAAGTCGGTCGAGACCATGCTGGCGGAAGGCGAGCTCGACGCGCTGATCCACTCCGACATCATCAAGCCGATGATGCAGGGCGACCCGCGCGTGGGACGGCTGTGGCCGGACCACAAGGCCGAGGAAATCCGCTATTTCAGAAAGACCGGCATTTTCCCGATCATGCACGTCATGGGCATCAAGCCCGAAATCGTGAAGGAGCACCCTTGGGTGCCGATCAACATGTTCCAGGCGTTCGAGAAGGCGAAGTCGCTCGCCATGAAGCGCATGGAAAACCCGCGGATCGCGCCGCTCGCCTGGTACCGCGAGGCCTGGGAAGAGCAGCAGGAGGTGATCGGCCCGGACCCCTGGGAATACGGGCTGACCGACCGCAATCGGCATACGCTGGAAACCATCGCCGGCTATTCGCACGAACAGGGCCTAACCAAGCGCCGGATGACGCTGGACGACCTGTTCGTCAGCGTATTCCAGGGTCACAAGCGCGGCCACGAATTCCGCATTTGACGGGCTTCGCGGGCGCGCTTATCGAGCAAGACAGAATTTGACCGGCTAGTGGAGCGGATTTGACATTCGCTACCTACCCCGCCGCAATCTCGTGAAGCGAATGTCAAATCCAAAGCTCCACTAGCACTTGATACTCACTAGTGGTCCTTTAATTCTAACATTCGCAAATGCGCGTGCCGAAATGGGATGCGAATGTTAGAATCGGACCACTAGGACCGGAGATCGCCATGACCATGGGCCTCGGATTTCCAGATCGGAAAGTGATGGCCGAACTGACGGCCAAGATGCTGCTTGAGGTGGAGGCTGTCCGCTTCATGGAGGACAAGCCGTTCATCTTCACGTCGGGATGGGCGAGCCCGGTCTATACCGACTGCCGGCGGCTGATCTCGTTCCCGCGGGTGCGCCAGACCCTGATCGACTTCGGCACGGCGACCGTGTTCCGCGACGCGGGCTTCGAGCAGTTCGATACCGTCGTCGGCGGTGAGACCGCCGGCATTCCGTTCGCGGCCTGGATGGCCGACCGGCTCGGCCTGCCGATGCAATACGTGCGCAAGAAGCCCAAGGGCTTCGGGCGCAACGCGCAAATCGAGGGCCATCTGGAGCCGGGCCAGCGCGTGCTGCTGGTCGAGGACCTGACCACCGACGGCCGCAGCAAGGTCAACTTCTGCAACGCGCTGCGCGAGGCGGGCGCGACCGTCGAGCACATCTTCGTCATATTTTATTACGGCATCTATCCCGAGAGCGAAAAAATCCTGACCGATCTCGGCATCAAGCTGCATCACCTGTGCACCTGGTGGGATGTGCTGGAATTCGCCAAGACCTGCGGCCAGTTCGATCCAATCAAGCTCAACGAGATCGAGAAATTCCTGCACGATCCGGCGACATGGTCGAAGGCGCACGGCGGCGTCGCGGAGGCTGCCGAGTAGCATGGAGTTCGACAACGCATTCGAAGTGCCGCTGCCGCCGGAGCAGGCCTGGCCGGTGCTGATGAACATCCCCGCCATCGCGCCGGCAATGCCGGGCGCGCAGCTCACCGAAATCGTCGACGACAAGACCTACAAGGGCAACATCGCGGTGCGGCTCGGGCCGGTGGCGCTGACGTTTGCGGGCACCGTGATCTTCGAGGAAATCGACAACGACAACCGCACCGCGCGCGTGCGCGCACAGGGCAACGACAACAAGGGCCGCGGCTCGGCACAGGCGCTGGCGACGTTCCGCCTCGAACCGGTCGCGGCCGGCTCCAAGGTACTGGTGCATTCGGACGTGACGCTGTCGGGCGCGGTCGCGCAATACGGCCGCGGCGTCGGCATGATCCAGGCCACGGCCGCGGCGCTGATGAATCAGTTCGCCAACAACCTGAAAAAGCAGCTCGCCGATCCCGAAGCCGTGGCCGCCGCGGCCAAGCCGATCTCTGCGGCCTCGCTCGCGGGCCAGGTCGCCTGGACCGCCATCAAGGACAAGTTCGGCGGGAAGAGCTGAGCATGGCGGGTTCGGCCGACGGCGATCCGGTGATCCTGGTCGACGCCGACGACGTCGAAATCGGCACTGCCACGAAGCTCGACGCCCACAGGCGGGGCTTAAGGCACCGGGCGATTTCGGTACTGGTGCGAAACTCTTCCGGCGATTTCCTGCTGCAACGGCGCAATCCCGCGAAGTACCATTCCGGCGGGCTCTGGACCAACGCCTGCTGCAGCCATCCGCTGCCTGGAGAGCCCACCGTGGATGCCGCGCGCCGGCGCTTGTCCGAGGAAATGGGCTTCACCTGCGCGATCGAGCCGCTGTTCGTCTACAGCTACAACACGCCCGTCCCCGGCGGCCTGATCGAGAACGAGGTCGTGCATGTGTTCGGAGGAACGCACGACGGCGGGATCCGCCCGGACCCCGCGGAAGTCAGCGAGTGGAAGTGGGTGCCCTACGGCGCGCTCACGCAGGACATGAGCGCGCACCCCGAGGCCTACACGGTCTGGTTCCGCCTCTACGTGGAGCGGCATAGCGACATGCTGGCCGCATGGACCGCCGTGCGCTGAACGAACTCGGTCATTCCAGGAGGCACGCGAAGCGTGCGGGCCCGGAAACCAGGGCTGTACGCTCAATGCTAGCGGCTCCTGGATTCCGGGCTCACGCGCTTACGCGCGTGCCCCGGAATGACGGCGGCGCAAGCGGCGCGGTCCTGCTACACTTCGAAAATCCGCCGCTCGGTCTTGTGGATGCGGTCGGTGCTGTTGCCCGACACGATGTAGTTGTCGCACACCATCACGAAGATGTTCGGCGTGTCGAAGCCGGGATGCACGGCTAGGCACATGCCGGGCTCGACCTCCATCGGCTCGTCGATGCGAATGAGCGGCCGTTCCACCATGTCGTAGCCCTGGCCGTGGCTGTAAAGCCGCAGTTCCGGCGGCAGCCCACGCGCGGTCATGAACGCATCGTGGGCCTTCGCCACTTCGCTGCACGGCGTGCCGGGCCGCAGCAGGTTTGCCGAATGATCCTGCGCCTCCACGGTCGCGGCAAAGCCGTCCTTCAATTCCTGCGACGCCCTGCCGAGCACGATGGTGCGGCCGACTTCGGTGAAGTAGCCGCCGGGCCCGTTCACCTCGACCAGGAACGTCATGTGGTCGCCCTGTTGCAGCACGCGGTCCTGGAAGTGCCGGCCCATCAGCATCGAGGGCCGGCCGACCGGCGCGGAGGCGCCGAGGTAGATGCCCTGCGACGAGCCTTGCGTCCAGCCGTAGCCGTAGGCCATGGCGGTGACGTCGACGTCGCGCATGCCGGGCTTGATCTCCTTCACCACCTTGGCGAACACGTCGTCCTGCATCTCGGCCGAGCGGCGCAGCAGGTCGAGCTCCTCCGGACTCTTGATCGCGATCAGCCGGTCGATCTGCTCGGTGACGTCAATCACCTTCAAGCCTTCGAAGCCGTCGGCGATCCCGCTGACGAGCTTGTGCGGCATGGTCTCCGGCAGCACGAACCCGATGGTCCTGTAGCCGCGCTGCTTGATCACCTCACGCACGATCTCGGCATGGAAGCCGGTCGTGTAGCGCACCGACGAGAAGAACGGCGTGCCGCGGATTTCGCCGACGCCGCGGTGATAGGGGTCCTTGCCGTCGAGCTTGCGGACCGAGCGGAAATTGCCCTGCTGGACGACCGTCATCAGGTCGTCGGCGTGGAAGACCACCGTGCGGCCGTAGCCGTTGTGGGTCGGGATGTCGGTGAACCAGCGCGCGTGGCCGCCGAGCCAGTCCTCGGTGTGATAGGCGACCAGCGCCTGAATGCTGCGCTCCTGCATCAGCTTGCGGACCGCGTCCCAGCGCCGCTTCATCTCGGCGTCGGACACGCGCACGGCGACCCGTTCGGTGGACATTGCGTTCTGCTCCCGTTTTTGGTCCGCTACCGCCCGGAAAGACGCGGGAGGACACATGCCGGCCAAGGTACTCATTCTTCATTTCAATGTGCAACGCTATGTCGACCGGCTCGCGCACAAATTCCCTTCCGTGCAGTTCCATGGCTTTCACCATGCCGAGGAGGCGGCCTCCGTCGTCGCCGACGTCGACGTCATCATGGGGCTCGGCCACCACGTGCCGCCGTCGCTGATCGCTGCCGCTCCGAAGCTGAAATGGGTGCAGGCGCTCACCACCGGCACCGAGACGCTGACCGCGCCGGGCGTGCTGCCGCCACATGTGGTGCTGACCTCGACGCGCGGCATTCACGGGCCGCAGATGAGCGAGCTTGCCTTCCTCAACATGATCGCGCTCAATCGGAATTTCCGGAAAATGCAGCGCAACCAGGCGGAGGCGAAGTGGGACGGCTGGGACCAGCCGATCCTGGAAGGCAAGACGATCGTCATCGTCGGCCTCGGCATCCTCGGCGAGCATCTCGCCGAACGCTGCAAGCTGTTCGGCATGACGACGATCGGCGTCAGCGGCGGACGCAGCGGCAGCGTGCCGCATTTCGACGAGGTGCATCCGCGCAGCGAACTCGTGAAGCTCGCTGCGCGCGCCGACTTCCTGATGCTGCTGGTGCCCTATTCGCCGCAGACCCACCATCTCATCAACCGCGACGTGATCGCGGCGATGAAGCCGTCGGCGTTCCTGATCAATCTCGCGCGCGGCGGCGTGCTCGATGAGGCTGCGCTGATCGATGCGCTTCAGGCCGGCAGGATCGCGGGCGCAGGCATCGACATCTTCCAGAAGCAGCCGCTGCCGCCGGACAATCCGCTGTGGAAAATGCCGAACGTGATCATCACGCCGAACATCGGCGGCCGCAGCGACCGCTTCGTCGAGCAGACGTTGACGATCCTCGAACCGAACATTCAGGCATATATCGACGGCCGGATGAAGGATTTGCTCAACGTCGTGCCGCATTGAGCGCGGCGATCCGAACGCGGGGCGGAGTCCCCAAATGACCATGGCCGGGACAAAGCCCGGCCATGGCGGCTTCTCTGCGGAATTCGAAGTTCAATCGATCGCGATCTTCGCCGCCCTCACCACCGGCTCCCAGGTCTTGCGGCTGTCCGCGATCATCTTGCGCATTCCGTCCGGCGTCGTTCCTTGTGGCGTTGCTTCGAGCCTCAGAATTTTTGCCTGCATGTCCGCGTCCTTGAAACCCTTCTGGATCGCGGCCGACACCCGTTCGACGATCGCCTTCGGAGTCTTGGGCGGCGCGGAAACCGCCATCCAGGTGACAGACGTCACGCCGGGAAGCGTCTCGCCAACCGTCGGCACGTTCGGATAGTCCTTGAGCCGCTGCTCGCTCGCCACCGCGATGAACTTGAGCTTCTTGGCGTCGATCGCGCCCTTGTTGGCCAGCAGATAATCCGGGACCATGTCGATGGTGCCCGCGAGCAAATCCTTGAGCGCAGGAGCGGAGCCGCGATAGGGCACCGCGGTCATCTTGAAGCCGGCCCTGAGCATCATCAACTCGCCGAGCAGATGTCCGGTGTTGCCGACGCCCTGATTGCCATAGTTGATCTTGCCCGGATTGGCCTTCGCGTAGTCGATGAATTCCTTGAGCGAGTTGGCCGGGAAGTTCTCGCGCAGAAGGATGATAAGCGGATAGGTCGCAAGCAGGCTGACCGGCTCGAGCGGGCGCGGATCGAACGCCGTCTTGGCGAAGACGAGGTCGCTGATGCTGTAGTTGAGCTGGGTCGCGCAGAGATAAGTGTAGCCGTCAGGCTCGGCACGCAGCACCTGATCCATGCCGATGCGGCCGCCCGCGCCGCCGGGCCGGTTCTCGACCACCATGGTCTGGCCGAGCGCGGCCGTCACCTTCTCGGCCGCGAAGCGGCACAGCAGATCGGCCGTGCCGCCGGCCGGATAGGGCACGACCAGCGTCATCGAGCGGGCCGGGAAATTGGCCTGCGCCTGCGCCGGCGCGGTCATCGCGAGAGTTGCGCAAAGCGTGGCGCCGAAAGCAGTGCCGAGCGCGAGTCGATGCAACATGGACGAACTCCCTATTCCAGAACGTGATTGACGCGGCTGCAGGATAGCGGCTTGGGCGCGCCCTGCCACGGCATGGACGCAGGCGTGGCATGCACCCATGCACCTCGCAGGACCGACGCACTCACTTCGTGCCGGCGCGGCGGCGGTTGTAGGCAAGAAAGCTCTCACCGCTTTCGTAGGCGATGTCGGCGATGCGCAAGGCTCCCGCCTCGCGCACCAGTTGCACGGTCGCCGTCCTCGTCCGGCCGCGCACGGCAAGCCGGACCGCGACGAAAAGCTCCGCCGGCTGCGCGACGCCGGCAAGCGTCACCTCGTGGCCCGGAAGAACGCCCCAGCCGAAGAACGCATTGAGGATCGGCCCGGCGGGATCGTGGGTGGGCCGCTTATCGTCGCGCGCCTTGCGCCACACGGCCTGGGTATCGCGCGCGAACGGCGCGAGGAACTCGGCCTCGCCAACCCGCTGTCGTGCGTTATGGCGCGCGATCTCGCGCTCGTAGAGCGCTCGCACGAGCACCGCCGACTCCGCGTCACCCTGCCCGCGCGCCGCAGACGGCAGCACGACCCCGGCGAATGCGAAGAGCAATGCCCGCCGATTTGGCAAGGCGCTCACTTCAACCCGAACAGCTTCTGCGCGTTCCGGAAGCTGATCTTCTCGCGCACCTCGGGGATCATCTCGATGCTCTCCAGCACTGCGATGGTGGAGCGGATGTAGCCCGGCCCTTTCTCCTTGTCGAAGGGCGCGTCGGACGCGAACAACACGCGGTCGGCGCCGAAGAAATCGATGCCGCAGATCATCGGCGCGCGCACGCCTTCGATCGCCGTGTCGGCGTAGAAGTCCTTGAAATAGTCGAACGGCCGCTTCTTCAGGCTCTTGCGCAGGCCCTCGTAGTCCTCGTCGGAGGTGCGCGCGCCCATCTGGTCGAAGGAATGCGCGACGCGGCCTTCGAGATACGGAATGACGCCGCCGAGATGGTGCGACACGATCTTGAGGTCCGGATAGGTGTCCATGATCTTGGAGAACACAAAGCGCGACAGCGTCACGCCGGTCTCGTAGGGCCAGCCCAGCACCGAGCAGATTTCGTACTTGGATTTCTCCTCGCCCTCGTAGTCCGGCATGGCGCGGGTGCGCGCCGGATGCAGCAGGATCGGCCTGCCGGATTTCGCGACGGTCTCGTACAGCGGCCAGAATTCCTTGCCATCGATCGGCTTGCCGTTGACGTTGGTGCCGAGCTGGATGCCGTTGGCGCCGTTCTTCAGCGCGCGCTCGGCTTCCTTCTGCGCCGCCTCGGGCGCGTTCATCGGTACGACCGCGGTGTAGCCCGCGAAGCGGTCGGGGTGCTTCGCGGCCACCTCGGCCAGCCCGTCGTTGGCGAGCTTGGCCATGTCCGGCGACTTGTCCGGGCCCCACAACCGGTCGAGCATCGGCATGCCGAGCGACAGCACCTGGGTGTAATCGGGGAACATGTCGACCACTTCCAGTCTGCGGCCGAGGTCCCACAGCGCCGGGATGCCGCGCACGCGCTTGCCGAGATCCTTTTGGCCGAGCGGCGATTCCAGCACCTGCTCGTGGTAGCGCGGCGGATTGAAGTGATTGAAGGCGTCGATGTAGCGCATACGGCACTCCGTGGGGTTTAATGGGGCGGCGGCAAACCCGGGGCAGGCGTCGTGATCTACAAGGACTTGCGCGGCTTCATCAAGCAGGTGGACGATCTCGGCGCGCTGCGGCGCATCGGCGGCGCGGACCAGCGCTACGAGCTCGGCGGCATCACCGAGGTCGCAGCCGGCACCGCCGATTGCCCCGCGATCCTGTTCGACCGCATCAAGGGCATCAAGCCCGGCTTCCGCGTGTTCACCAATGCCACCACCACGCCGCAGCGTGCTGCGCTCGCGCTCGGCATCGATCCGGCGCTCAGCCCGCTCGACGCGCTGAAGGCGTGGATGAAGAAGCGCGAGACGCTGAAAGCCCTGAAGCCTGCCGAAGTGTCGAAGGCCGCGTTCCTGGAGAATTCCATGCGCGGCAAAACGGTGGATATGACCCGCCTGCCCGCACCCTACTGGCACAGGAAAGATGGCGGCCCGTTCATCGGCTCGGGCGCGATCGTGGTCATGCGCGATCCCGATGGTGGCTGGATCAACGCCTCGATCTACCGCGTGCAGGTGCACGGCCGGAACAAGGTGACGGTGCAGTTCGATCATCCCGGCCGGCACGGCGCGGTGATCGCGAAGAAATACTGGGACAAGGGCAAGCCGTGCCCCGTCGCCGTGGTCTGCGGCCAGGATCCGTCGCTGTTCGTCGCGGGCTTCGAATACCTGCCCGACGGCCAGTCGGAATTCGACTTCGCCGGCGCGATCAAGGGTGCGCCGCTGGAGGTGCTGCCCGGGCCCGTCACCGGCCTGCCGCTGCCGGCGAATTCCGAGATCGTGCTGGAAGGCGAACTGCTGCCGGCGAACAAGACCATGCAGCCGGAAGGACCGTTCGGCGAGTTCACCGGCTATTACGCCAACGAGGCGCGGCCCTGCCCGGTCATGCGGGTCGGCGCGATCCACCACCGCGACGATCCGATCCTGCTCGGCTCGCCGCCGATGAAGCCGCCGCGCTTCCACTTCGGCCTGCCGTTCCGCGCCGCCTCGATCTGGAGCCAGCTCGAAATGGCCGGCGTCTCGGATGTGGTGGGCGTGTGGCAGCACGTGGCGCAACTGATGACCGTGGTCGCAATCCGCCAGCGCTACGCCGGCCACGCCAAGCGCGCCGGCCTGATCGCAGCCGCCAACAGCTACATGGGGCGGCTCGTGGTCGTAGTCGACGACGACGTGGACCCGTCGAACCTCGCCGACGTGATGTGGGCGGTGACGACGCGCTGCGAGCCCGCCGAGCAGATCGACATCGTGCGCAACGCCTGGAGCTCGGCGCTCGACCCGCGCATCCCCGACGAGGCCAAGGCCGCGGGCGTCACCTCGCATTCAAAAGCGATTATCGAGGCGGTGCGGCCGTTCGGCTGGAGAGAGCGGTTCCCGCCGACTTCGGCTCTCACCGCCGACGAGGCGCGCGGCATCGAGGCAAAATGGGGAGCGGCAATATTGGGCCGGGCGCCGCCGTCTCGCCCCAAGCCGTCTCGCCCCAAGCCGTCTCGCCCCAAGCCGTCTCGCCCCAAGCCGTCTCGCCCCAAGCGCCGGCTGGCCAAGCGCGGTAAAGCTTAACGGCGTTTTGTTGGCGCGAGACTGAAACCGCGGAACCGGCCGGCGCGTTGCCATCCGCGAAAGTGCCACAATGGTCCGGCTGAGTGTGGCATGATCCATGGCAGTTTCGTCAGTCGAGGGAGCGTGGCGTTGAAAGCAACGCAGGCATTGTTCATTGTTGCGGCGGCCGCCGCGCTGAATATGACCTCCGCGCAGGCGCAAACGCGAGGCCAGCCGAAATCCCAGCCGACCGCAGCGGGCTTCTGGCAGAAGATCGTCGACGGCCGGCCGGTGAGCTGGTTCGCCTTCGTCGAGCGCAACGGCGCCTACGAAGGCGTGATCGTCAAATACTTTCCGCGGCCGCACGAAAGCTCCAGCCAGGTCTGCGCGCGCTGCACCGACGACCGCAAGGGTCAGCCGCTGCTCGGCCTGTCGTTCATCCGCGGCATGAAGCGCAACGGATTGGAGTACGAGGACGGCAGCATCCTCGACCCGCGCGACGGCACCGTCTATCGCGCGATCATGCAGGTCAGCCCCGACGGCAAGCGGCTCACCGTGCGCGGCTATCTCGGCATTCCGATGTTCGGCATGGACGAAGTGTGGCATCGCATGCCCGACTCGACGGCCGCAGCGATCGAGCCCCAAGTGCTGGCGAAGCTGCCGGAGCTTGCGCCCGGCACCGCCGCCAATGCGTCCACGGCGCCTCAGCGGCCGCAGTCTGACAGGCGTGCGCCGCCGCGCTGAGCGAACGGACGCGGGTGTCGGCCTGCGCGCACTGCAGGAGCCCGTAGGATGCGGCATTTGGTCCCCACAACCGTCAATCGGCGTCGAGGACGGCGGCCGGAGCGCGAAAACCATGGGCAAATCCAATACGCCGCTGGCTTTTCGCCTGCCCCGCGCCTAGAGCGTTTCACGTTTTGACGGAAGCGTATCCTGCGTTGGCGAAGTATGCGCTGCATTCGCGGGAGCCGATGGTCGTGACGAGGCTGCCGATGTGACGCCAGACGTCGTCGACGGTGCGTTTCTGC